>Ga0255752_10000320_pt1 | contig 59975 bp, 56 predicted proteins | sample 011ome_25_FD_179952 | JGI IMG/M metagenome (GOLD analysis project Ga0255752, IMG submission 179952) | Coastal salt marsh microbial communities from the Groves Creek Marsh, Skidaway Island, Georgia - 011512CT metaG (version 2) | ecosystem: Environmental > Aquatic > Marine > Intertidal zone >...
ATGACTTCGGCTGCCTGTAGTTTGGGTGAGAAGCGCTCCATATAATATTCAGTCTTACCGGCGAGGCGCACGATTGAGCCTTCCGCGACTGGATCGAGTGCTTTGAATACATCGGAATCGCCAAAGCAATTGGCATTGAAGCTGCCGCTGCCATCGCCCAGTTCAACGCTGAGAAAGGGGTTGCCGTTCTTTGCGGTCTTGGTCGTCTTGCGGCGGAGAATCAGAATACAGCGGAAGAGCGCGGCAATGTTGACGTCGATCTCCTTGAGCTGCTGGACGGTTTTATAATCAGACATAGCAACACTCTGCGCTGAGTGCAGGTGAATGTGAAGGTGAAAGTGCAAACCACACGTATCGTGGTCACACTTTTCTGCGTTTAAACTTTCTTCTCTTCCGCCATTTCACGGAAAAAGATGCTGGTCTTACCAACGCCACCGATGTGCTCACAACTGCGTGTTTTGGCAATGTCATCGCAGTATTCTTTGATCTTGGCGCGATCCGCCTCAAAACGGATCTTAATCAGGCCATTCTTCGCCAGCGCGGTCTCGATTTCATTCGAAACAGTCAGGCTGAGCCCCTGCTTGCCGATGTGGAGATGCGGCTTGAGCCGTTGGCCGATGCCACGGAGCTCTTTCTTTTCGGCGCTAGTGAGTGGTATGCTGTCTTCCATGCTGATAATGACTAAAACCGAGACTATTGGTTTGTTGGCGTAATATCAGCAAGTGTAAAAGGATGGAAAGGGTTACGTCCATTGAGTTCAAAATACAGTTGGCGTGGGCCGATGTTGCAGACGAGGATCAATGTGCCATTGAGTTTATCTTTATTAATCAAATAATCTGCGCCTTTAGTTGGATCGATGATCGCTGTGTGGTTGTCGTGTAAGAACTTATTCAGGATGTGTAGGTTTTGTTGCTCAAATTGGTTCCATTCTGCGATAATGTTAGATTTATTCGCGGCTCGTTTTGACTGTTCACTTTTGATGATACGCAGCTCTTTTCGCAGTTGGATGAAGTCGGAGGTATATTGCCTTAGGCCATCTAGGTAAGCTTCATTGGCATCGCGCATGATTCCGGCAGTCGCATTCGTGCCCATGACCGCAGTTCGGCGGGTCCATGTTGAGTTTAAATGTTGTAGTGCAGTGATTCGTTGATCGAGGTCTTTAGTCGTTAGGCTTGCATTGGCGGCGAGACCTGAAACGGAGCGGACTAATTCAGGCGAACTGCTTTTGGAGTTTGATCTTACATAGCCACTCCGCGTTTCCGCGGATGGAACCGCAGCCTTGAGTTCATCAAGTCGGTCATTGAGTGCACCGTGGGCACTCGTTTCTGCCACATTTACATCTGCTTCTAGAACAGCTTGAATTAGCTTCTGCTCTGTTGTAAGCAGTGTCTCGATTCCTGAGGATATTTTGTCGAACGTATAAATCTTTGGAGGAACACTTATATATTTGGACCAAGGCCCTGTCAGCAGTGTGAAATGGCGTGTCTCGCTCGATATTTCAGGTAGCTCTTCTCTCGGGAGAGCAGTGAGCGTCTCTTTTGTTGTCGATTGCTCCGCAACGTTAGTCTCAGGCGGGCGGCATCCAGCACTAAAAAGGCAGATAATGCTGGCGAGGATCAATCTTGAATACGTCATTAATTATACTTTTTCACTAAATCTAGATTAGGATCAAGCTTTCTTATTTTAATGACGGGTGATCTTTAGGGAAATTATTCTAGTCGCCTCGCCGTGAAAGCAGTCTTCGTGTATCGATTTTATTCAGCAGTCTGCAGGCACAAAAAACAAGAGGCACTGTATTTTCCCATGCCGTGATCGGTGCTTGAAATTGGCTGTCCGTCAATTCGACGGTTATGCTGTGGGCGTTTCCTTCTTTGGGGTCTGGCAAGGTCTTGTTGGCGATATTCTGCAACAGTTCGGCCATGAATTCGTCTGGTGTCGTCTGGTTCACACTATTTTTTATATATGTCCCCGCGATGGCCAATTTTTACGACGTTGATGATCAACTCGTCGTTGATGACCTGATATAAGATTCGATAGTTTCCTTGACGAATTCGGTATTTTTCCTGGCCAGAAAGCTTTTTACTTCCTGCTTGATATGGATCACTGGCGAGGCTTCTGATCTTCGCTACGATTCGAATTCCATCTTTTTTTTCGATTCTTTCGATTTCTTTCGCGGCCGACTTCTTAATGACGATCCTATAGCTTTCCATCTTGCATCAGTGAGGTGACAAAAGCCTCAAAGTCGATTACAGGCTCATTCTCTCTTTCTTTGAATGCTTCGAGATCTTCCGCATCTTCAAGAAGTGCTGATCTGACGGCATCATTCACCAGCTCAGATACAGGTGCAGATATCTCCGCAGACTTCATTTTAAGTGCCTTGTGGAGGTCTTCTTCAAAATAAACAGTGGCTCTTTTCATTGAAACATTAAAACGTTAAAACGTTAAAGTGTCAATTTCTTTTTCATGAAGGTCGAACTTTGATTTTCGCTAAGATCAAAAAAAGAACGCCTTCGGATGAAAGGCGTTCTTGGAGGAAAGGATTAACTGTAAGCAGCCTTAAGCGTCTTCTTTGGGATCGGGCAAGGTCTTGTTGGCGATGTTCTGCAGCAGCTCGCCCATGAATTCAGCTGGCGTCTTGAGGCCTTCGAGTGCCTTATTCGCACGCGAGTTGACTTTGACCAGGCCTTGTTCGGCTTCTTGCTTACCCAGTACCAGGAAGTTGGGCACCTTGTCCATGTGCACCTTGCGGATCTTGGCACCTAGTTTGTCGGCGATGGCATCCACGGTGACGCGGATCTTGGCGGCTTTGAACAGCTTTTCGATCTCTCTCGCCTGTGGCACCAGATCGTCGTTCATCGGCAAGATGCGGACTTGCTCGGGCGCAAGCCAGGTTGGGAAGCTGCCAGCGAAGTGCTCGATCAAGACACCGCAGAAACGTTCCATCGAGCCGAATGGCGCGCGGTGCAGCATGACGGGACGGTGCTTCTCGTTGTCAGCGCCGATGTAGGTGAGGTCAAAGCGCTCTGGAAGATTGTAATCCACTTGCACGGTGCCAAGTTGCCATTCGCGGCCGATCACATCCTTAACCACGAAGTCGATCTTCGGGCCGTAGAATGCGGCTTCGCCGGGTTCTTCGATATAGTCGACATCGAGTGTTTGTGCAGCTTCGCGTAGTGCCTCTTCGGCCTTATCCCACTTTGCGGCATCGCCGACGTATTTCGTGGCATCGGGATCGCGCAGGCCGATGCGCACGCGATAGTCGCTCATGCCGAGGGTGTTGAACACCAGCTTGACCAGATCGAGGCAGCCTTTGATTTCTTGGCCGATTTGATCTTCGGTGCAGAACAGGTGCGCATCGTCTTGAGTGAAGCCACGCACGCGAGTCAGGCCGTTGAGCTCGCCGGACTGCTCCCAGCGATAGACGGTGCCAAATTCAGCAAGGCGCACCGGTAGGTCGCGGTAAGAGTGCGGCTGGCTGTCGAAAATTTTGATGTGCATCGGGCAGTTCATCGGCTTGAGCAAGTAGCCGTCGACTTCGCCCGAATCGAGCTGATTAGAGAGGTCGCTGCACGAGCAACCTTCGGTTGCGAGGCGCTCGACGGTGCCAGGGTCGACGATCGGTGGAAACTGCGAGTCCTTGTAATACGGGAAGTGGCCGGATGTGCGGTACAGGCCGAGCTTGCCGATGTGTGGGGTAAAGACCTGATCGTAGTCCGCCATGCGCAGTTCTTCGGAGATGAAGTTCTGCAATTCTTGGCGGATGACGGCACCGTTCGGTGTCCACAGTGTGAGACCCGCACCGACGGCTTCGTCGATGTGGAACAGTTTGAGTTCCTTACCCAGTTTGCGGTGGTCGCGAGCTTTAGCCTGCTCGAGGCGCTCGAGGTATTCAGTCAGCTCGAGCTTGCTGGGAAAGGCGGTGCCGTAGATGCGTTGCAGCTGCCGATTGTTTTCGTCGCCACGGTGGTAGGCGCCAGCGATGGAGAGTAGCTTAAAAGCTTTGATCTTCTTGGTGTAGCCGACGTGTGGGCCGGCACAAAGGTCGACGAACTCGCCGTTTTGGTAGAAGCTGACCTGTTCGCCTTCAGGCACGTCGTCGAGGCGGCCGAGTTTGTAGGTCGCTTGGCCGATCTCGTTGATCTTAGCGACGGCCTCTTCACGCGAGCATTCAATCCGAGTGAAGCGCTGGTTCTCTTTGATCACCTGCATCATTTCCGCCTCGATCGCTTCGAGGTCAGCTGCATCGAGCTTCTTGTCGAGGTCGATGTCGTAGTAAAAACCACTGTCGGTCGGGGGGCCGATATCGAGCTGCGTCTCAGGGTAGAGGCGTAGAATTGCAGTGGCGAGCACGTGCGAGCAGGAGTGGCGGAGTTCCTCGAGTGGAGACATTTCTTTCATAACAAGGAGTCGAAGTGAGAAGTTAGAATGCCGTGAGTCAATGCCAGAAAGCAGTCGTTTGCATCCGCTGAGGCCGCTTTGTGAGAGTGGCGGCGATTCCCAGTCAACGTATAGTGGCTTTTTTAGGCTCTAGCTATAAAGGATCTTGAGAGAGTGTGGCCTTGATCGTGAGATCGGGGAGTGTGGGGTGAGAGACGATGATTGAATCGTCGCGCGCGGCTTGATCCCGCGATTGAGCTTAGCCCTTGTAGGCAAAGGCGGGCACGCCGCGCACGCCGAGGCCGTCGATCACGAAGACTTTACCGGCGTCGGCTTCTTCGAGTTTACTGTGAATCCCGGTAGTGACGAACAAGCGATCGAGATTCGGCCCGCCGAAGGCGCAGGCGGTGGTTTCGAGACAAGGTAGTTCCACTTTGCGAAGTTCTTTGCCAGTAATTGGATCAAAGCAAGAGACGCAGCCACCGTGGCAAAACGCCACCCAGAGCTTACCGTCGGCGTCGATCGTCATGCCGTCAGGGGAGCTGGCATAACCGTGATCACCCGTATCGACCGCGATGGTGGCGTTGCTGATGGCGCCACTGGCGTTGTCGTAATCGTAGGCGCGGATCTGTTTGGTCATGGTGTCGATGTAATACATCGTGGTGGCATCGGCGCTCCAGCAAATGCCGTTCGAATTGGTTACTTCGTCGACTTTGAGCTGCAGCGTGCCGTCGGTATCGAGCATGTAGAGGTTGGCGTCGCCGATATTTTTGACGAGGCTGAGGGTACCTGCCCAGAAGCGGCCGGCGGGGTCGCATTTGCCGTCGTTGAAACGGTTGGTCGCGCGTTTTTCGGGTTCGGGGTCGGCTAAGGCTTGCTTGGCGCCTGTGCTTAAATCGAGCGCCACGATACCGGTGTCGCCGGCGTAGAGCACGCCGCCGCTGGCGCGCGGCACGACGGTGCCGATGCGCTCGCCGACATCCCAGGTCTGCTCAGTGCCGGTTTCAGGATCCAAGCGGATCAGTGTGTGTGCTTCGATGTCAACGTAGATAAGTTGATCCTGCCACCAGATCGGGCCTTCGCCCCATTTGGAGGTTCGTGTGCCGATAGTTTGAAGTGTAAGTGCTGACATTTCTAGTTTCATGGAGCATTCTAGGCACTGCGTCAATCGGCGTAATCGCCCAGGTAAATAATTATCATCGATGTGAGTGCTTTTTTTTCACGGTGTGCCGAGCGCGCTCGCGCAGGATCTGGAACACCGATTGCACATCGCTCCGCCAGCCCGGTGCCAAAGTTGTAATGAGCAATGCTTCGAGGTTGGTCAGGATCACGGCGGCTAGCGCGATGCGTAGTGGCCACAAGTTCCAGCCGCCGAGTAGGCATCCAGCGCCGACCAGAATAAGAAACCACGAAGTCTTGGCGGCGCGGGTGTGATAGCTTGGCCAGCGCCGATATTTCCAATAACCAGCAAGGGTAGAAAGTGTGTAGCTGCCCAGCACTGGCAGGATCCACTGCAACTCCGACTGCAACACATCCCCGCGCAGCAAGACCGCGCCGATCAGCAAGGCGAGGTAAAGCGCTGCGTCGGCCCAGCTGTCGAGGCTGGGTCCCCATACCGAGCGCTGATTGAGTAGGATCGCCAGTTTGCCATCGACCCAATCGCTCATCGCAAGGCCGACAAACAGCCATAAAAACACCTGATCGCGGCCGTTGACCGCCAGCACCACCAGCACGATGGACCCCAGCATACGGAGCAGGCAGATCATATTCGGGATCGTGATGAATCGGTCTATACGCGCCTCGTTTTTCATACGAGCCACGCTCCCAATAAATAAACAAAAGCCGGCGCGGTAAAGGTGAGGCTGTCGATCCGATCGACTAAACCGCCCATCCCCGGTAGTAATTGACTGCCGTCCTTGACGCCGCTGTCTCGTTTGATGCCCGACATGTTTATATCGCCAAAAAAGCCAGCGATCGCCACCACCAGTCCCACCAGCAGCGGCTCTTTTATTTGATTGAGAGTTGTCAGCCAAGGGGCCAGTAAGATCGCCAGAGCGAGGGTTGCTAGCAGACCGCCGAAAAACCCTTGCCAGGTTTTATTCGGCGATAGGGTGGGTGTAATTAGGTGCCGCTTGTCAGCGGCGATTGAGCGCCCGACCAGTGCTTGGAAAATGTCGTTGGATTCAGTCAGGATCATCAAATAGAGAAACCAACCGGCCGGACCGGCCGGGCCGCCCGCGAAAGCGGGGTGGATAAAGAGGTAGGCCGCGTGTCCCATCCCATAGAACAAAGTCATCATGCCCCAGAAGATCGCACTGGTGATGCGGATGTAGTCTTTGGCCTGCCCTTGAAGGATCTGCACCAGTGAGACAATCGCGAGGGCACCGAGGGGAACGAAGACGACAAAGGCCGCCGCCTGATTAAACAGGATGAGCAAATAATTAATCACTGCGATGGCATAGGCCGCTAACACCGCAGGTCGTTCGCTTTCGCGTATGCCGAGCAGTCCGGCGTATTCGTAGAAGGCCAAGATGCTGGCGACAGTCAGTAGCAGGCAAATACCCAAATGCCCCAACAACAGGCAACCGCCCCACACGATAGCCAGAATCCACCACGTACGGAGGCTGGCAAAGCGCTTGCGCCGTAAAGTCTCGTCGGCATTACGCAGACTGGCAAAACGCGCCACTGATCCCGCGACGAGAGCGGTCAGCAGTGCACCGAGAAGCCAAAGGAGAGTGGTAGAGGGGAACGTGATCATAAGCATTCAAGTCAGGGTGATTGGTCGGTGGCCAGACTGTCGGGGCCACCGTCTTTATCTTTGAGTAGGCCCAGTTTCCGAGCGACGAATCGAAATGCGAAAGGGAAGGCCGCGCTGCTGGCGAGAGCCGCAATCAGTGGTTTGTCGAACAACGAGCCGACGCCGTGGTTGGACAGTTCGTTCAGCGACGGCATGCGGATCCCGACATAGGCGAATACCGCAGATCCAGGCACTAAGCCGACGCACGTCGTCCAACAAAAAGTTTGGGCCCGCACCCCGCTGGCGCCGCTGACGAGATTGACGATGGTGAACGGGAAATGTGCCATGCGCAGGGTTAACAAATAAAAAGCGCCTTCTCGGTGCAGGTGCCTGTCCAGTCCCGCGAGAAATCGCCTGTAGCGGCGCTTGATCCAGCCGTGAAAAACGTAGCGGCTCAGATTGAAAATCACCATGGCGGCGGTGGTAAGGCCAAGGATTATAAGTGCGAGGCCTTGCCAGAACCCAAAGAGCCAGGCGAATACGACAGACTTTCCTGAAGTGCCAGGCACCAGCGAGACGACCGAATAAATAACGAGGCCCAGCGCGAACGAACGCCATGGTCGTCGATCGATCGCCTCACGCACCTTCTCTTCCTGCGCGACCAGCGCCTCCAGCGAAACATAGTTTTTCACATACCAAGTAAGCGCCGCGCCGACCGCCACTGCGACCGCCAGAATAACCAGCTTTCGTTTTCCGCCACCAACTTTCTTGAGCGCAATCATGGTGCCGTTGTCGTGAAGAGATTAGCTGCGGCCAAATGTGCTGGCCCACCGAGCCGTCTCATTCGCGGAAAGAGGTGTTGGCTGATCGGGGCGAACTCTCCTATCTTCTCGAAGTATAAGTAATGAACGACGGTCAATAGGCGTGGTCCAACATCGATCAGGTTGAAGGTATTTTCGTTACGCTCGCGCCCTCGGCCACGGCTGGAAGTGGTGGTTCCGCATTGCACGATGGTGATGCCACGGTCCCGATTGGTGCCCGGGAAGAAATCCAGCGAATTGCCGATGTAGGACCGGTGCAGGTGCCCGCCGAGGATCATCTCCACGCCCTGTTCGACGAAACTATCGATCGCGCGTCGTGCTTTAGGCATGGTGCGATCATGGATGTAGTCTGGACACGGAGCGAAGTGGTGATGCGCCACCACGATTCGCATGGTTTCGGGCGGCAGTTCGGCGAATAGTTCCGCGCAACGTTCTAATTGATCCTGATGCACGCGACCGTTGGAGATCGTGCGTCGCGGCGAAGTCGAATCAATGCCGAGCAATATCAAGCCGTCGATTTGCAACACTGGGTTTAGGTCGGGGCAGATCAGTTCGCGGTATAAATCATGTGGCCTCAACCAGCGCTCCGCGACTCGGTAGAGTGGCACGTCATGATTACCTGGAATTAGCAGCATCGGCACTTTAGGCAGATGATCGACGAAGCGCCGTGCCTGCTCAAATTGCTGTCGTTTGGCTCGCTGTGTAAAGTCTCCGCTAATTACAATAACGTCTGGATCGAGGGAGGGGGCGATCGCTTGCAATGCCTCACCTGCCTCAGGCAAATAGGCTGGCCCAAAGTGCAGATCTGAAATGTGAAGGATCTTTGGCATCAATTAAAAAATTAAACCGCATTCGAATTATAGGACTCGCGCAGCCTTCAGTGGAATGTTCGCAGGTTACTGGGCCACGTCTGGAGCCCCAATCGAATCGGTCTGTTTTTATAATGGTAGTTGGGCGTTAGCTTATAAATAGAATTACGCTAGCTTGATTAGTACATTGTACTCTTTATTATCCGTAAATCAATGGGGGGGGCGATTTGAAGTCGGGGGGATTTTTTCTTATATTAATTCCTCGAGTGGTTAACCAAGGGGCTTAATATCAGCATTATACGAGAACTCGCCGTCGCTGTAGCGAATCCTGCCTTTGGCAACCTCGACGTGAGCAAGGACTAGCGTCTGCGCTTCGCTAGATTCATCGTCGATTAGCGGGAAAGGCATAGATGGACGCTGGGGGCGGTGTATTTGCTTCTGGCTCTTCGGAGGGACGACCTCGGTGTCGTCCGGTACCGATACGGGAGAAGCTGACATGGCTAACAGCCCATCGAGAATCTTGGATTTTTATGTGATTTCTACAATGCTTGCGGTCGACACCGAGGTCGACCCTTCCCAACAGAATAGCCGTCACATTAGGCTCAGAATGGTATTTCTCCGGTAAATGACGATGGATCTTTTTTTATCATCGATGGATTTACGCGCGGACGCCGATTCCTCCGAGCTGTGGGCCACCGTTGATTCGTTTGACGGAGACGTAGTTGATGCTGATTTTGTGCGCATCCCATTTATCTGGGAATGTTTTGTAGTAGTTTACGGAGTCTCTGCCAGCGTCAATTTGCATCCATCGCAAGTCGAGTTTGATGCAAGTTGATTATTTTAATTCTAGATCAAAGCCGTCTTTTTTGTCTTTCACCACCCAGCCCTCAGCGAGCAGGGCATTGCGTAGTTGGTCGGCCTTGGCCCAGTCTTTGCCTTGCTTGGCATCCCAGCGGGCTTGGGCGAGTGCGACGATGTCGTCGGGTGCGTCGACCATCGCTTGTTCGGCGGTGAAGAGTTGCAAGCCGAGCGCGTAAAGTAATGTGCCCAGTGCTTTGAGCATTGCACGTGCGCCGTCCGCATCGATTGATGCCGCGGGATTAGAGCCGATCACGCCAAAGATCGCGCCCAGGCAGGCTGCGGTATTGAGGTTGTTGCGCAGGGCGTCCCACGCCTTAACGAGCCGGCCGAAGTCTTCGGGCGCGTCGGCGGTGATGTAGTGATGCATCGCTGTCTTGTCTTCGCCAGTGACTGCGAGTAGTGACTCGGCAAAACGCTCGATTTTGCAGAGTCCGCTGTGTGAGGCGTGCAGACTGTCGAAAGTGAAGTTGAGCTGCTGGCGATAGCTGCCGGCGATCAGTGTGTAGCGTACGACCATCGGGCTGAAGCCTTTTTGCTGCAGATCGTCCAGCGTGTAGAGGTTGCCCAGGCTTTTGGACATCTTGGCACCCTCAACCATCAGGTGAGCGCTATGGAACCAATGCTTGCAAAAGTCGTGGCCGTGGGCGCATTCGGACTGTGCAATCTCATTTTCGTGGTGCGGAAAGCACAAGTCGATGCCGCCGCCGTGTAGATCGATGGTTTCGCCGCCGAAGGCTGCGTCGACCATGGCGCTACACTCCAGGTGCCAACCAGGGCGTCCCTCGCCCCATGGGCTGGTCCAGTAGTTGCCTTTATCTTCGGCTTTGCGGCCTTTCCAGAGGGCAAAGTCGGTCACGGACTCGCGGTCATACTCATCGGCATCGTTGACTTCGCCTGCGGAATTTTCGATTTGAGTCTTCAATTCGCGCTGCTTGAGGCGAGAGAGGCGACCGTAGTCTTCGAAGGAGTTAACGCGAAAATAGACTGAGCCGTCATCGGTCGCGTAGGCATGGCCTTTTTCGATCAGCGTTTCAACTAGGGCGATTTGTTGTGGAATGTGCGCGACGGCACTTGGTTCGATACTCGGCGGGCGCATGTTGAGTAGCTCACAGTCGGTGTGGAATTTGGCTGTCCATTTGGCGGTGAATTCGCCCAAGGAAAGGCCTGCTTCGATCGAGCGGCGAATCGTTTTGTCGTCGACGTCGGTGATATTACGCACGTGCTTCACCTCAATGCCGTCGGCTTCCGCGACGCGGCGTAACACGTCCTGAATCAGAAAGGTGCGGAAGTTGCCGATATGCGCGGGACCATACACGGTGGGGCCGCAGCAGTAGAATCGCAGCGCTTGATCACTCGAGGGAGCGAGTGCTTTGATGGATCGGCTGAGGGTGTCGTAAAGTTGAACGGACATTTGAAAGTTGCGAGTTGTGGGAAATGTGAGTTGAAAGTTGTGTGAATTCGGCGCACGAGTGCCAACAGAAAATATCTTAAACTACTTTATGACTGCTTCTACTGACTTCCGCTTGAACCTAATACATCGCCCACGACGTATGCGTCGCACTGCTGCCTTGCGTGCTTTGGCAAATGAAACGGAGTTGCAGGTGCATCATTTAATCCAACCGATTTTCGTGATCGATGGCGACGGTGCTGCGGAGCCGATCGAGTCGATGCCGGGTATTTCGCGTCTGACGATTCCGCGATTGATCGTGGAATGCCGTGAGCTGGCTGCATTGGGGATTCCCGCGGTGGCACTGTTTCCAAAGTTGGACGATTCGTTGAAGACCGATGATGGGCGTGAGGCCTTGAACCCTAACACGTTGGTGCTGCGCGCGATTCGGGCGATTAAGGCAGATCTGCCGCAGATGGCCGTGATCACTGACCTAGCGCTCGATCCGTATACCAAGCATGGTCACGATGGGTTGTTCGATGCGCAGGCGGGCGATTTAATTAATGATGCCACGGTAGAGATGCTTGCCGAGATGGCTTTGCTCGCCGCAGAAGCGGGCGCCGATTTTGTAGCTCCCTCGGATATGATGGACGGTCGTGTCGGAGCCCTTCGTGACGCTCTGGACGATACTGGCTTTGAGCAGACCAATATTATGGCTTACTCAGCAAAGTTTGCATCTGCCTATTATGGTCCGTTTCGTGATGCCGTGGGGAGCGCTAGTAGCGCTGGCACCCATCATCTAGATAAGCGCACCTATCAGTTGAACCCTGGCAATCGTCGCGAGGCGTTGATCGAGGTGGCTCTAGACGAAGAGGAAGGTGCGGATGTGCTGATGGTCAAGCCTGCGGGCCCGTATTTGGACATCATCCGCGAAGTACGTGAATCGACCGAGCTGCCGCTGGCGGCCTATCAGGTTTCCGGTGAATATGCACAACTCCAGGCGGCTGCGGAGCGGGGATGGCTCGATCTGGAACGTTGCCGCGATGAGTCGCTGCTGGCGATTCGTCGGGCTGGGGCTGATATGATCCTGACTTATTTTGCGCGGGCGTATGCCGAGAGCGTCGCTGTGGGGTAAACGTGCAGCTGTGCAGGGAAAGAAGAGGGAGGGCGACTCGCCCTCGTGTTGTTTGAGTTTCGCGTGCGCGGGTGGCTGAGGATGTGCCGTGGGCGGGTCGCCCACACGCCTTTAGTGCATGCTAGCCTTTGCGGCTCTTGTGCTTACTGGCAAACTGTTGACGACGAGCGAGTTCGCGCATATCGATGGCTGGATCGTCGTCTTCGAAGATTTCTTGGCCAATGATGTGTTCGATGACATCTTCCATCGTGATGACGCCTGAGATGGTGCCAAATTCATCGACTGCGATGCCGAGTTGTTGATGCTTTTTGAGGAAGATCTGTAGGGCATCATCGACTGTGGCGTTGTCAGGGATGTAAATAGCTTCGCTGGCCATCAGAGATATGGGCAAATCGTCTTGATCTTTCGCTTTCGCACTGAGGATGTCGCGGCGGCGGACGATGCCCGTGATATTTTCGGTTTCATCGCGATAGGTTGGGATGCGAGCAAAGGGAAGGTTGCTTTCTTTCTCAAATAAGGAGCCGACGGTTTCTTCTTCATTGATCGCGTAAAGCACGGTGCGCGGTGTCATGATCTGGTCGATTAGCACTTCATCGAGGCTGAGTGCGTTGTGAATCACCTCACGCTCATTCGAGGTCAGTGTGCCCTCCTTCGCGCTTTTTTCCGCGAGTAAGAGGATTTCTTCGTCACTATCGGTAGTCGTTTCAGTTGATTTGAGCAATGTGCGCACTAGCACCGCAACGATGCCAGATAGGGGGGCCATGATCGCGCAGACCCAAGTCAGCGGGTAGATTAATATCGGTTGCAGGGCTGGACGATACAGCACACCCATATTTTTGGGGATAATTTCTGAGAAGAACAGAATGGCGAGGGCCATGGCAGCAGAAACTTTAAAGAGGATATTGGCATCTTCAGGCCAAATCTTAACTGCAAGGCCACCGACCATGGTGGCACCGAGGGTATTGGCGATGGTATTGAGGCTAAGGATCGCAGAACTGGTCTCTGCCAGTTCGATCTTATACTTTTCCAGCTTTTCACCTCTTTTAGGGTGCGTTCTCTTGAGTCCTTCGATTTCAGCGGTGGTGGTGCTGAGGATCATCGCTTCCAGAATGGAGCACAGCGCGGAAACTCCGATCGTGAAGGCGATTGCTAAGGTGAAAGTGAATATCATTAGAGGGTGACCAGTCGCTCGAAATGAGGGCATTTCGAGTGCCGTATTCGTCGGCTTATTGAAAAGTATGTTGGTGCATTCGAGTGCGGATGTTCAAGCACATTCAGCCATGTTATATGGGTTTTATGATTACGAATAATTGGTGCTAAAGTCTTGACCGATAATAATGCAGGTGACTGTATAACGTTTTTATTACGACCTTATCAGCCTCAATTGTATGAAATTCCCTGTTTATATCATGTCTGCGCTGGCACTTGCGCTTCTTGTTTCAGCATGTGCTTCTTTTGAAAAAGGTGTGCCGCAGCAAGTTGTGATCGTTTCGTTCCCGTCAGAAGCGAGTATTTATATTGATGGTATCGCGACTGGCATCACGCCATTAATAGTTGATCTCCCTCGCAAAGTGAGTCACGAGATTCGCCTCGAAAAACAGGGATACAATACTGCGGTTAAATATTTCACTCCAGTGCCGAATGACAAGAATCAGAACTTTATCCGTTTCGGCTTAGCGCAAGACCTTGGCTATTATCATGATCTAGAGCCTAGTGTCATGGAAGCGAAGATGAGGAGTGGGTTGGTGCCGAAGTCGCTGGGTGCGGATCCATTTGAGCGTATGGCGCAGCAAGCACTGCAAGCCGATGAGCAACTGGAGGCTGGAGAGATTACTCCGCTTGAGCACAAATATATTATCGAGCAGATTATTACATTCTTCGAGTCGAAGAATTGACACTAGGTGATCTTTAGTAATGTTCATCAGTTATGAGCGAGCTACCTGCTGACTACCTATATACTAAAGACCACGAATGGATTCAGTTGCACGATGGCGGCACTGCGACAATTGGGATTACTGATTATGCACAGGAGAGTCTAGGTGACATTACGTTTGTAGAGTTTCCTGAAGTCGGTGCGACATTTGAGATGGGTGAGACTTTTGGAGTGGTTGAGTCTGTGAAGGCGGCATCGGATTTGTATATGCCTGTCAGTTGTGAGATTGTTAAAATTAATGAAGCAGTCGATGCCGCGCCAGAGTTGGTCAACCAAGATGCCTTTACTCAAGGGTGGTTGCTAAAAATTCGTCTGACCGACGATTCGCAAATTGCCGATTTGATGAAGCCAGCGGCTTACGCTGAACTAATTTAGATTTCGGGCGGCTCGTTTGATCGAGGTGTCTGAATTTTTTAATAGAAAGCGTGCGCTATCGCTTCTTTTTGCTTTCTAAGCATGCGGGCATACGTCATTTCTGGCGTCCATTGATTAAGATAAGCAACGCGAAGATTTATGAAGCAAACCACTGAATCGGGTAAAGACGATTGGACGACCACCACTGCCGAAGACTACTATGGTCTCAAGCGCTGGGGCGGCGGGCATTTTTCGGTCGATGAGGATGGCTTTATGTTGGTGCACCCGTCACGTGATCAACGCAGCATCCGCATTCATGATATCGTCACCGAGGCGATTAGCAAGGGGCTCAAGCCGCCTCTGACGATTCGTATTCAGGATCTTTTGCGTACACGCGTTATCGATTTAAACGAGCTATTCGCACAAGCCATTGAAGATGAAGACTATCAAGGTCAGTATCGCGGTGTTTTCCCGATTAAAGTCAACCAGTTGCGTGAAGTGATCGAGGAGATCCAAGATGCGGGCGCTGCGTTTGACTATGGTTTAGAGTGTGGCAGTAAGCCCGAGCTGATGATTGCTTTGGCGATGCATAAGAATCCGAAGTCTTTGATCATCTGCAACGGTTATAAGGATGATGAATTTATCAAACTCGCACTCCACGGTCGACGATTAGGCAAAGAGATTTTTTTGGTAGTGGAGCAGCTCAGTGAAGTCCCGCGTATTATTCAGATCAGTAAGACGCTTGGCGTGCGGCCGTTGATCGGCTTTCGAATCAAGCTGTCCACATCTGGCGAAGGCAAGTGGGCCAGCTCATCAGGAGAAGATGCCAAGTTCGGTTTGACTAGTCCTGAACTCATCGATGCCACGCGTCGGCTTAAGCGCGCCGGTTTAGAGGATTGCCTGCAACTCATTCATTTCCACATCGGCTCGCAGGTACCCAATATTCAGACCATCAAAAAAGCCACGGTCGAAGCCACGCGTTTTTTCTGTGAACTTAAGAAGATGGGATTCCCCATGCGTCTGATGGATGTCGGCGGTGGTCTTGGTGTTGATTACGACGGTTCGCGGAGTAACTACGAGAGTTCGATGAATTACACCATGCGTGAATATGCGCGCGATGTGGTCTATAATATTAAGACCGTCTGCGCGGACGCAGGCGTCGAGGTGCCAGATATTGTGACCGAGAGCGGGCGAGCGATTGTCGCACCGCATTCGATCCTCGTCACCCGCGTCTGCGATCGTATTTCGAAGACATCGGTCGATCCGAAAATACCAAAGAAAAAAAAGCGTAATCCAATCCTGCGTGACCTTCAAGCGGTTCTAGTTAACGAGTATGGCTCGAGTCCTTTGGAGCGCTACCACGACGCGCAGCAGAAGAAGGAAGAGGCGAATAATCTCTTTTCACTCGGTTATCTCGATCTTGCTGAAAAAGCTGAGGCCGATGCCACCTACTGGAAGATTTGCAAGCAACTGGCAGAACAGGGTAAGGGTGAGGGTTATACCCCCGAGGAACTTGAGTCGTTGCCGCAGATGATGGCCGAGCAATACGTCTGCAATTTTTCGGTGTTTCAATCACTGATCGACCATTGGGCTTGCGATCAATTATTTCCGATCGTGCCGCTGCATCGTCTCAATGAGTCGCCAGATGTGGATGCTACTTTGGTTGACATTACTTGCGATAGTGAGGGCAAAGTTTCCAAGTTCACCGATGTCGAAGATGTGCGTAGTACACTTCGTTTGCATGAGCTCAATGCCAAGCAGCCATACTTCCTTGGCATCTTTTTAGTCGGCGCGTATCAGGACATTATGGGTGATTTGCATAACCTCTTTGGGCGTGTAAATGAGGTACACGTCTTTCTTGAGGACGATGAGGAAGACGGCTTCTATATTGAAGACTACATCAAGGGGTTTACGGTGTACGATGTGCTCGGTTTTACGCAATACGATGGTCACATTTTGACGCGGCAATTAAAGAAGCAAATCGACCGCGCCACTAAGGCAGATGTCATCAAACCGCGCGAGGGCACACGCATGCTCGATGAATATGCGGAAATTCTTCGTGGCCATACCTATCTTGCGACGTAGAGCATTAGGACTCCTGACGTAAAGTCAGTCGCTACGAATCAATTATTGTAGCCTGTTCGGGGTTATCTACGCGATTGGCTGAGGTCTTGCGAATGTCGGACTACTGGATGATCATCTCAAAGTCTCATGAATCATATTCACACCAATGCATTATTGCAGAGTTTAAGAGGGGCGCCTTTGCTCGTTGGCGATTTGTCAGAAGCCGTGTCATTTGATCGTGCTTTGCTTGGTATGCCGACCGCGGATAGCCGTTTGGATGCTAATCAGAAACTCGGCCATTTATATGAGGATGCACTACACTTGTTACTGAGCGCATCAGATCAATTGAAAGTTCTGGCTGACCATGTGCAAGTGTATGATCGTAATCAGATCACCTTGGGGGAGATGGATTACATCCTACGCGATTTGAAGTCAGAGCAAGTGTTTCAACTCGAACTGGCGGTTAAGTTTTATCTCGGTGTGCCGACTGCCGAGGGTTGGAGATTCCCAGGGCCGGATCCACATGATAATTGGCAGCGCAAGTTACAGCATATGCGCACGCATCAGTTGTCATTGGCACAACGACCAGAGACGATGTCCTTATTGCGTGAGCGTTGGGGCTGTGAGCAGGTTGAGGTGCGTCAATTAATCTATGGCTGCATCTTTTATCCGATCGGGCTGGCGGAGTGCCCCTTACCCGAAAATATGCACGGAGATTGTCGGAAAGGGCGATGGCTGTATGCGCAAGACTGGCAGCAGTTCTTTGCCAGTGTTACCGCAGTCTGTATGATTCCTAAATCATTGTGGCCTGTTCGCATGACTGCGTCGCTACGGGCGTCATTGCCGCGCGCATCCGTCTCAGCCTTACACGCCGCGAGTGCTGAACGCTGTGTAATGTTTGTGCTGCCAAATTCTGAGGAACCTCACTTTCTGGTGCCAAACCATTGGCCTGGGTAATTACTACTGCAATCAAACGACCCGCAGTCTTGCCCTCCAAAGCGAGCGCGTCTATCGATATAGTTTGTATTTATGAAATCGTTGCCGCTAAAACATGCCGATTCGATCTCCGTTAAGGGAGCGCGCGAGCATAACTTAAAAAATGTCAGCCTTGAGATACCGCGTAATCAATTAGTAGTGATCACCGGGGTGAGTGGTTCGGGCAAGTCGTCGCTCGCGTTTGATACAATTTATGCGGAGGGCTACCGAAAGTATATTGATAGCTTATCGACTAAGGCGCGCATGGTTCTGGAGCAAATTCCGCGGCCTGATGTGGATTTCATTCAAGGCCTATCGCCGGTGATCGCCTTGGAACAGCGTACTGGTGGCGGTGGAAGCCCGCGCAGCACGGTGGCAACTGTCACGGAGATTGCGGATTTTAGTCGAGTGCTGTGGGCGGTCTGTGGCACGCCGTATTGCCCGAAGGATGGCGGGCTGATTGAGCGGCGCTCGATGGATGATTGCTTGACGCGTGTGTTTGCTGAAGCTGAAAAGAGTCGCTTGATGATCCTAGCGCCGTGGATGATTACCAAGCCGTCGATTTTGCGGGAGGAACTGCCGCGCTTGCAGCAGCGTGGGTTTCAGCGTGTGCGAATCAATGGGGCGGTGCGTCGGCTTGATGAGAGCGACTTGATCGATTCGAAGGCATCGGAGATCGTGGTCGAAATTGTCGTGGACCGCATTGTGTTAGAGGCAGATCAACGCAGCCGTTTGGCGGATTCGTTAGATCTGGCATTCAGTGAGGGCGGCGATCGTGCGATTGTATTGATCGAAGATAAAGCGACCAAAGCTGGATGGCGTGAATTACCGCTGAGTAACCGTCTGGCCTGTGTGACTTGCGGCGATGTATATGATTCGATTTCGCCGCGGCATTTCTCGTGGAATCATGCCGAAGGAGCCTGTACTGAATGCGGTGGTTTGGGAGAGACACTGCAATTTCAACCCGAGTTGATGGTGCCAGATCCGTTGAAGTCGGTAAAGCAGGGAGCGATCAAGCCGTGGCGTCTTGGCTCGAAGCAGATGATTATTAAGCGTAATGCCATCTTAAAGCAATTAGCCGAGCAATTGCCATTTGATCCGGAGGTGGCATGGGAAGAATTGGATGCTGAGGTACAGGCGCAAATTTTGCATGGCACGGGAAGCCGACAGTTTAGCTTTAAGCTGCAAGGGGGCAACTCGAAGCCAGAGGCGATCGAGTTTGCTGGTGTGCTGGCTGACCTAGAGAACATGCGGCTTACTACGACGAGCGACGGATTGCGTGCGCGACTGATGGCTTATCAAACCAGTAGCGTTTGTGAGACTTGCAACGGCCGCCGCCTGCGGCCGTCGAGTTTGAGAGTATTGATCGAGGGCGTATCGATTGCAGACTTTTTGTGCTTATCGCTGCATGATGCGCAGGCGTTTGTCGCGAAGTTAAATTCGAGTGTAAACTATTCAACCGTGAGCGATGCGATTCATGGTTTGGCCGAACGCTTGTCTTTTTTGAATGAGGTGGGTCTGAGTTATTTAACTCTGAATCGTAGTTATGCCACGTTGAGCGGTGGCGAGGCGCAGCGAGTGCGCTTAGCGACTCAGCTCGGGATGTCTTTAATAGGGGTGGTATATATTTTGGATGAGCCGAGCATTGGCCTGCACCCGTTGGATAATCGCCGGTTAATTCAAACTTTGTTCGGGTTACGTGATCGGGGTAATTCCGTGGTGGTCGTCGAGCACGATGCCGATACCATGCGGGCGGCGGATCATTTGATCGAGCTCGGGCCGGGTGCTGGTGTGGAGGGCGGCGAACTAATTTTCGAAGGAGAGCCGCAGGCCTCGTATACTGCAGGGACGAGTCGGTCCGGGCCGTTTTTGAGTGGACGGCAGCGCGTGGAGAAATGTGTAGAGTCACTGCAGCCGACCAAGGATTGGTTGACTGTGAAGAAGGCAACCGAGAATAACCTGAAGTCAGTCGATGCCGCTTTTCCAGTCGGTCTGCTGACAGTGGTTTGTGGACTGTCGGGTTCGGGTAAGAGTACTTTAGTGAATGGTATTTTAGCCAAGGCCGCAGCGTTTAAATTGAACCGAGCCAAGTCGATTCCAGGTAAACATGCGGGTGTGCAGGGCTTAGATAATTTTACTTCTGCGGTGCAGGTGGATCAGTCCCCGATTGGTCGTAGCCCGCGCTCTAACCCAGCGACTTATACCAAGTTGTTTGATCAATTGCGTGATCTGTATGCGAAGTGTTCGTTGGCGAAAATCCGAGGTTATAAGCCGAGTCGTTTCAGTTTTAATGTGTCAGGAGGCCGCTGTGAGCGGTGCAAAGGCGATGGAGTCATCAAACTCGATATGCAATTTATGGCAGACGTGTATTCGGCATGCACCAGTTGCCATGGCCAGCGCTATAATCGTGAGACTTTGGATGTGCGCTTTAAGGGCTTTAGTATCGCCGATGTGCTGGCAATGAGTGTCGACGAGGCGTTGGCGATTTTTGACAAGCAGCCCCGTATTGCCGACAAGTTACGCACCTTGTCGGATGTGGGGTTGGGCTATATCAAGCTCGGTCAACCCGCGACAACGCTGTCTGGCGGTGAGGCGCAGCGGATTAAATTGTCATTAGAACTGAGTAAACGACAGCAGGGCGAAACGCTTTATATATTAGATGAACCTACCACGGGGCTGCACTGGTTGGATGTGCAGCGCCTAATGGATCTGCTCTTCAAGCTGCGTGATGCTGGCAACACGATCTTAATTATCGAGCATGATCTCGATGTCATTCGGTTGGCGGATTGGCTCATCGAACTTGGCCCAGAGGGTGGCGATGGCGGTGGTGAAATCGTGTTCGCGGGCGATGTCGCCACCTTTGGAGAAGGTAACGAGACGCCGACACAGCAGGTGTTTGAGTGAGCTTCGTGGTGTAAGATGCGGGGAACTTTTTTGATTGGAGGGCAACGCTCCGTCGTTGCCGCCTAAAGCGTGACTGGTGCACCACGCGTGGAAATGACAGGGCATTTGCCTCCAACGAGATTTCTGGAACTGGATTAATCTCTGCCTAATGCCTTCTCGAGGTCTGCGCCGCTGGGGGTCTGGAAAGCGCTGAGCTGAAACTCGGGGAGGATCGAAAGAAGGTGATCGAAGATGTCGCCCTGGATGTCTTCAAAGTTGGCCCATGCGGTGTCGTTAGCGAAGGCGTAGAGTTCGATCGGTAGACCCGTCTGGGTTGGTGCGAGTTGGCGCACGATCAGTGTCATGCCGCTTTGGTGAATTTTCGGGTGGTTGCGCAGGTAGGCGACGCAGTAGGCGCGGAAGGTGCCAACGTTAGTGAGGCGGCGGCCGTTGATCAGTTCGGAAAGGTCGTTTGCGACGTCGGCGTTGTATTTTTGAATATCTTCGAGTTTTGTTTCAAGATAGGGGCGTAGAATACGTATGCCTTTGAAGCGTTCGAGCAGTGTGTCGTCGGCAAACTGGATGGTGCGCAGGTCAATGTTAAGCGAGCGCTTGATGCGGCGACCACCAGATTCGCTCATGCCGCGCCAATTTTTAAAGGAGTCGGAAATAAGGGCGTAAGTCGGCACCGTGGTAATCGTTTTATCCCAATTCTGCACTTTGACGGTGGTCAGCGAGACGTCGATCACGTCGCCATCAGCACCGCGCGCGGGCATCTCGATCCAATCGCCAACCATGACCATGTTGTTGACCGAGAGTTGAAACCCCGCGACCAGACCAAGGATCGCGTCTTTGAAAATGAGCAGTAAAATGGCGGTGACAGCACCGAGCCCAGAGAAAAAGACGAGAGGGGATTTGTTGAGTATGGCGGAGAGGATAAAAATGCAACCGATGAGGTTGATCACGAGCTTTGCGGCTTGGATAAAGCTCTTGGCGGGAAAGCGCTTGCCGACAGCAAGTTGATCCCAAATGGAGCGGCAGAAGTTGAGCAGGCCATCGATGATCAACAGAACGATGACGATTATGTAGGTATTGACGACGACTTGGCAAAAGGCGATGAGCTGTGGGTGAGTTTCAAACAGTGTCGGCGTGAAGATATGAATGATCGCTGCGGGGACAATATGTGAGAAGCGTATGAGAACGCGCTGCTCGGTGAGTTCATCATCCCATTTGGCCCCAGATTTATGAATCAATGGATGGATGACCGAGATGATAATACGCTTGGCGGCGTAGTTGGCGAGCCACGCGAGTATCGCGAGGTAAAGTGCCGATAGAAGTAGTCCCAAGACTTCGGCTATTCCGAAGGCAAGTTTAAATTGTAAGAGCCAGGTAGAGATATTTTCTGCAGACATAACAAGAGAGATGAGGAATTCATTACGAGATTACAATCAAAGAGGCGTAGATCTTAGAGTGTTTTGTTAGATTGGCTTGCCTGGACCGAGTGACTGCGTTCATGATGGTGTATATGCGTCTCTTTTTTATTCTTAGCTGTGTACTCATGTCGTTTTTATCTGAGGCAATGGCAAACTCGAATAATTCATATTTGGTTCAGCGCATCCTTGAGCGCTATACCGAGACCCTAGGTGGTCCTCGATCGGTAGCAGCACTGTCTGCGCTAAGTATTGAAGGATATCAAATTCAGGATGGGACGAGCTATCAATTTTTGATGCGCAAGAAGCGCCCGAACTCGATTCGTTATCGTTTGGCTGCCGATGAGACCTCAATTGTTTGCGGCTTTAATGGTCGTCAAGGCTGGCAGCGCACAACTGTCGGAGGAGAGGTGACGACTGAGGATCTGTCGACCGATCAACTCTCAGCGCTTCGTGATGAGGCTGATTTTGACAGTCCCTTGGTCCATCATCTGGAGAAGTCATGGAATCAGATATTCCTCGTCGGCAATGAACAACTTGGCGATACGTACGTTAATGTGTTGGAAGTAAGGAAGTTTCATAAGCCATTTGTACGTTACTATCTAAATCCAAATAGTGGGCTGATTCTTAAACGTGTGCAAATTCATCCGGATGGAACCTTCGGCTTGGAGACGCAGTATCGGGATTACCGCGAGGTCGATGGTTATCAGTTTGCATTCGAGGTCGAAAATCGAATCGGAGACCAGCTGCTGTCACTGGTTAGAATCGAGACGATTGAGGTCAACCCTGGTTTGTTGAGTTTCTATTTTGAGAAACCAGAGAACTGAGTGAGGGGGAGGCCTTGCTTCGAGGCGATCTCAAAAATACAATAAGTTGCTATTTGCATCTGAGTTAAAGGCTGGAGGGGTATTGTCTCGATACCCGCGCGTCACCTTGGCATGTATACCTTGGCCTGTCTGTATGACATTTAGATGACTCCATCTGTGGTAGACTGTGGATGCCCAGGACGATGGCTCTCCACCGAAATACTAAGATTCGGGTAGAATCTAAAATTCCTGAGATAGACTCGGGCCCGCTAGTTGTAGCCGATGTTCTTATCGTCCAAGTCGCCTTTTAATTGAATGTCGAGCTTGAGGTGTTCGATCTCGGACTGTAGAAAGTCGGCAAATTTCTCGTAGCGTGGCACAATGCCGCGCGTTTCTAGAAGCTCTTGCTTGAGCGTCGCAGATGAGCAAAGCGTATAGATCGCTAAATCGAGCGCGTTTTCTGGTTCGCTGATATTACCTAGAAATGGCAGCACCTCTTTGGGAATATTTGCGCCAAGTCGGCGCTGGGTTTGGATCAGGCTGAGTAGACGGCTTTTTAAGGTCGCGATTTGGTCTGCCGGGCCACCTAGTTCGCTGAGGATTTGGCGAATGCGGGCTGTGCGGTATGGCTCTTCACTGACGATCGTTTCGAGCTCGACGCGGGCGAGTCCTTGCAAGACCAGGTTTGAGCTGCCGTCGGGGTTCTTTTTACAGGCCCGAACTACGCCAATCGCTGCAATCGAGTAAGGCGTTTCGGAGTGGGGGGCGTTTTCGCTGCGCTCGTCAAGTGTCGCGACTGCAAAGATGCGATCGTTGTTGAGCACGTCGCTGAGCATCTCTTTGTAGCGCGGCTCAAAAATGAATAGTGGCATCATCGCTTGAGGAAAGAGTACGGCGCCGCCGAGTGTCATGACGGGGACTTCGCTTGGAATTACGGTGTTTTCAATCATGACGGGTAGCGTAACGGGCTTTTTTGGTGTTGATCTAGTTCCACTCATCAGGATGCATTTTGGCGTGATCGGGTTCTACAGTTTCGGCGTAGTATACCGCCATGCGAAAGTAGCGCATGCGATCATCTGGTATGTCTTGGTTCTTCAGCCGAGCTTCTTCGAACAGTACCTCGGGCGCGCGCCCTTGCAGCTCGTAGATTTCACAAATGCCGAGGTCGATCAGGTTGCGCGCAGTCGCAATATCCATGCGTGGAATACGCATGAGAGGCGAGTTAAGCGCTTCATAATCGACTTTCTTTTTCTTCTTTAGCGAGAGCATTCCGCGCAGTTGAAGCTAGAATTCTACGAAATGCAATCAGTTCGGGGCAGTACAGTGATTTTTGTGTCACAGCTAGCGACAGCGACTACTTAGTGTGACACAAAATGTGACATAGTGGCACGAATTGTTGTGCGGTGCGGGCAGTTGGATACTGGTATTTTATATAAAAGCCTTTTATAATCAATGACTTGTGCCTCTTAATTGCTCGTGGCATCGCATTTGCTATAAGATTGGCATGGCTAAAATAATTGGAATCGACTTAGGCACGACAAACTCATGCATGTCCGTAATGGAAGGTGGGGAATCTGTTGTCATACCAAACTCGGAGGGTGCCCGCACCACTCCTTCTGTTGTGGCGTTCGCTAAAAATGGCGAACGTCTCGTAGGTCAGGCTGCAAAACGCCAGGCTGTCACAAATCCTAGTAACACGATCTTCTCCGCTAAGCGCTTCATTGGCCGTAAGTTCTCTGAAGTTCAAGAGGAGGCAAAGAGTCTCCCGTACGAAATCGTTAAGGGCAAGAACGGCGATGCTTACATTGAGTGTGAGGTTAAGGGCGAGAAAGAGCAGTTCGCTCCCGAGCAGATTTCTGCGATGATCTTGCAAAAACTCAAGTCTGACGCCGAAGCATACCTTGGCGAAACAGTTACAGAGGCTGTGATCACTGTGCCCGCTTACTTTAATGACGCGCAGCGCCAAGCGACTAAAGATGCTGGGCAGATCGCGGGTCTCGAAGTGAAGCGTATTATCAACGAGCCGACTGCAGCAGCGCTCGCTTATGGACTTGATAAAGGTCAAGACGAAGTGATCGCGGTGTATGACCTTGGAGGTGGCACATTTGACGTATCGATCCTCGAAATCGGTGACGGTGTGTTCGAGGTGAAATCAACTCACGGTGACACACACCTCGGCGGTGATAACTGGGATAGCGCGTTGATCGATTTTTTGGTTGAAGAATTCAAGAAGGAGCAAGGTATCGACCTGCGCACCGACAAGATGGCACTTCAGCGCCTCAAGGAAGAAGCAGAAAAAGCGAAGATCGCACTGTCCTCGACTCAGAGCACAGATATTAATCTTCCGTTCATCACTGCAGATGCTAGTGGACCGAAGCACCTTAACATTCAGCTCACTCGTGCGAAGCTCGAGCAGATCTGTGATGCGCTCTACCAGCGCACCATTGCTCCTTTTGATGAATGCCTCCAGTCTTCCGGCCACTCGAAATCCGAACTCGGTGAGCTTGTGCTCGTTGGCGGTATGACACGTGCACCTAAGGTGGTTGAAATCGCGACTAAGCTGACTGGCAAGGCACCACACCAAGGTGTGAATCCTGACGAAGTGGTCGCAATCGGTGCTGCGATTCAAGGTGGTGTGCTTCAAGGTGATGTGCGTGATGTGCTGCTTCTTGATGTGACTCCGCTTACCCTAGCAATCGAAACTGCAGGTGGCGTGGCAACTGCCATGATCGAGCGCAACACCACAATCCCGACTAAGAAGAGCCAAACCTTCTCTACGTATGCAGACAATCAAACTGCTGTGGACGTCAAAGTGCTCCAAGGTGAGCGCCCGATGGCGAAGGATAACAAGACACTCGGAAATTTCCGTCTGGATGGTATCCCAACCGCGGCTAGGGGCACACCTCAGATTGAAGTGACTTTCGATATCGATGCCAATGGAATCCTTAACGTTAGCGCTAAGGATCAAGGCACGGGCAAAGAGACGCATATTACTATCTCTGGTTCTTCCGGTCTCGATAAGGAAGAAGTCGAAAAGCTCAAGCGCGAAGCTGAAGCACACGCTACCGAAGACGAGGCCCTTAAGGCTGGCGTTGAAGCCCGCAACGAACTCGACAACATTGTCTACCAGTCCGAAAAGCAGATCACTGATCTTGGCGACAAGATCCCTGCGGATAAGAAGACTGAGCTTGAAGCTGCGATTGCTGAGGGTAAGGCAGTTCTTGAAAATCAAGACGCTGACGTCGATGCATTGAAAGCACCGAAGGATAAAATCACAGAGATCATGCAATCCTTCGCTGAAGAAATGTATAGCCAGCAAGCTGCTGAAGGTGCTGCTGCAAGTACAGGAGTTGCTGAGCCAACTGGCGACGCTGCTACGGATGCAAAGCAAGCCGACGGCGAAACAGTTGACGCTGACTTCGAAGTCGTTGACGAAGATAAGAAATAATCTCTAGCAATTTGCAGCACACGGGCATGATGTTGGTGTGCTGCTTTTGTTCTCACTACAATTCTCTAAACAAACAATAAATAAATAATACTATGAAGATCAAACCACTCGGTGAACGCGTTTTATTAAAGCGCATTGAAGAAAATGAACAAGTCCGCGGCGGCATCATTATTCCTGATTCTGCTAAAGAAAAATCACAGGAAGCTGAAGTTGTAGCACTTGGCACTGGCAAGAAAGACGAAAACGGCAAAGTGATCCCATTCAATGTCAAGAAGGGTGACAAAGTCCTCCTGCCTGGTTACGGTGGCACACCTGTTAAAGTTAATGGTGTTGAATACATTCTCATCGAAGAAGATAGCATCCTCGGCGTCATCGCTTAAGCGATTTTGCCCACTTATTTAAACAATATAATCTAAAGAAATAACATATTATGGCTAAGCAAATTTTATTTGATGAAGCAGCACGTAAAAAGATTCTTAAAGGGGTCGAAACACTTTCACGTGCAGTTAAAGTAACACTCGGACCGAAGGGGCGTAATGTTCTGATCGATAAAAAGTTCGGTGCGCCGACTGTCACTAAGGACGGTGTTACCGTCGCGAAAGAAATCGATCTAGCTGATCCTTTCGAAAATATGGGTGCACAAATGGTGCGCGAAGTCGCTTCCAAAACTGCAGACTCTGCAGGCGATGGCACGACTACTGCGACTGTGCTGGCTGAAGCGGTTTACCGTGAAGGCATCAAGAATGTAGCTGCCGGCGCAAACCCTATTTATCTCAAGCGAGGTATCGATAAGGCTGTTGCTGCGGCAACTGCCGCGTTTGCTAAACAGAGCAAAAAGGTCAAGGACCGCGAAGAAATTCGCCAGGTTGCGACAGTTTCTGCTAACTGGGATGCTGAAATCGGCGACATCATTGCAGACGCAATGGACCGCGTTGGTAAAGACGGCACTATTACAGTTGAAGAAGCCAAAGGCATCGAAACATCTCTCGACGTGGTCGAAGGAATGCAATTCGACAAGGGCTATCTCTCGCCGTACTTCTGCACCGATGCAGAGGCTCAAGAAGTGAACTTCGATGACGCACACATCCTGATTAACGAAAAGAAGATCAGCAGCCTCAACGAAATCCTTCCTTTGCTTCAGCTCGTTGCTAAAACCAACAAGCCACTGCTCATTATTGCAGAAGACATCGAAGGCGAAGCGCTTGCCGCACTGGTTGTGAATAAGCTTCGTGGCACATTGAACGTCGCAGCAGTGAAGGCTCCTGGCTTCGGTGATCGTCGCAAGGCGATGCTCGAAGACATTGCAGTGCTCACTGGCGGTCGTTGCATCACTGAAGATCTTGGCATCAAGCTTGAGAATGTTCAGCTTAGCGATCTTGGTAGCGCAAAGCGTGTTTCTGTTGATAAGGAAAACACAATCATCGTCGAAGGTGGCGGTAAGAGTTCTGAGATCCAAGGCCGCGTGAAGCAAATCCGCCGTCAGATCGAAGCGACGACTTCCGATTACGATCGTGAGAAGCTCCAAGAGCGTCTCGCTAAAATCGCTGGTGGTATCGCCGTCATTAACGTTGGTGCACAAACTGAGCCAGAAATGAAGGAGAAGAAGGATCGCGTCGACGACGCCCTTCACGCGACACGTGCTGCAGTTGAAGAAGGCATCCTCCCCGGTGGTGGTGTTGCACTGCTGCGTGCCGCTAAGGCCATCGAGAAAGCTGCCGAAGGACTTGAAGGCGACGAGCAACTCGGCGCACTCATCGTTCGCCGCGCAATCGAGTCACCGCTCCGGCAGCTTTGCACCAATGCTGGAGTTGAAGGTTCTTTGGTTGTTTCCGAAGTGCTTAAGTCTAAAGGCTCCAAGGGTTATAACGTCGCGACTGGCGAATATGTTGACCTCCTTGCTGCTGGTATCGTTGATCCAGCCATGGTAACTCGCACTGCGCTTCAAAACGCTGGTTCGGTTGCTGGTTTGCTCCTTACTACAGAATGCATGATCACAGACGCTCCTGAAGAAGGTGGCGCAGCTGCTGGTGGCATGCCTGACATGGGCGGCATGGGCGGCATGGGTGGTATGGGCGGCATGATGTAATTCCTTTGGGAAATACATCTGCTCAACACTTAGCACATCATTATTACAAAGCCCCGACTGTTAACAGTCGGGGCTTTTTCGTGGGTAGAAGCGACACTCTTGTCGCTTTGTGAAATGAAGAGAGGGCGACTCGCCCTCGTGGTGACATGACGTGAGTGAGTCGCCCACGTTCCTTTCGCAGTCAGCTCGCTGAGTTGTAGCCACGGCAAGAACTCCCCGTCTGACGCTGGAGGCCATGTTTGAGCAGCGTGGCTCGATCGTGAGATCGGGCAGCGTTGTAGCTTTTAACCTAGCCAATCGGTCTAATCCGTTTAGCACTTTAGCAATGAAGCGCCTTTTTCTAGCCTGTTACCTAACTCTGCAGTTATGCCTATCTACTTGGGCGCAACCGAAAGAAGAGCCTTGGGATCTAGTACGGGTATTTAATGCGTCGACGCATATCTTTTATGGTGAGGTGAAGAAGATTGTTCCTGAGCGCACTTTTCGGACAGGAGTGATGGCGGTGGCCGTTCAAGACTTAGGGCGTGAGCAGTTGCCAGTGCAGGAGATATTTTGGGCAGAAGGTAAGTGTATCACATTTTTTGTGCAAGAGGCTTTCAAGGGGCCTGTTATGGAATCGTTCGTATGTTATCGATCGGATCAGGATGCAAGTCTTTGGACTTATGTTGAAAACGATGCGGGCGACATCTTTCTGTCACCACCAGTCGTTCTAGATCCATTGCTGTTAAAGTTGGATCAGACGGACCGTGGGCTGTTTTTTGTTCGGTATTATCTCGGCTCTAATATTCCTATTCTGTACCATGCGCGTTTTGGGAAGCGGGCGGAGGATGACTTGGCATTGCTGCGCAAGCATCAGGCCGCCGCCGGCGATTCACTTGAAGAGGTACGGCAGGAGCAGCAGCGGCAACAGCAGTTGCAAGCAGCTCATGAGGCTGATAATTTTAAGATATTCGAAGATGAGTATTATAAAATACTGCGTATTCGAGAGCTCGAAATTCGCCATAGTTTATTAGCAGATCTGCTAGTGCGTATGGGATTTGAAGGGCGCTGGTCGTATTATGAATTTAAAGAACGCTACCTCCAAAATTTCGGAGCTTATCTGGAAGTGATCGCGCAACAGGTTGTGCCATCGGAGCCGATTGATAAGAAAGAGAAACTCTGGAAAACCGTTTCCGAGGAATTAAATAAAATAGATGTTATTTTAAATGCTCGTGCTGCACGGCGTTAAGCCGTCCTAGAAAGGAGTGAGGGCGACTCGCCCTCATTGCAGAATGCCGTGGGCGGGGTCGCCCACACTTCTTTAACACACCACTCTCACTCCCCACTGCTTCGCGTAGCGAAGCCCTAAGCCCTAATCGCGTCGGGCGCGTCCTTTTCGATCTTCAGATTGTCGATGATGAAGGTCTGGCGATCGGGTGTATTCTTGCCCATGTAGAACGTGAGCATGTCTTTGATCGTCATACCTTTGCCGATGATCACCGGATCGAGGCGGATGTTTTTACCAATGAAGTGCCCAAACTCGTCGGGCGAAATTTCACCCAGCCCTTTGAAGCGAGTGATCTCTGGCTTGGGCTTGCACTCTTCCATTGCGGTGCGACGTTCTTCGTCGCTGTAGCAGTAGCGGGTCACTTTCTTGTTACGTACGCGGAACAGCGGTGTTTGCAAAATATGGAGATGGCCTTGCTTGATCAATTCAGGGAAGAATTGCAGGAAGAAGGTGATGAGTAGCAGGCGAATGTGCATGCCGTCGACGTCGGCATCGGTCGCGATCACGACATTGTTGTAGCGTAAATCTTCGAGGCCGTTCTCGATGTTGAGCGCGTCTTGCAATAGGTTGAACTCCTCATTCTCGTAGACGACTTTCTTGGTCAATCCGAACGAGTTGAGTGGCTTGCCCTTGAGCGAAAACACGGCCTGTGTATTCACGTCGCGCGCCTTGGTGATCGAGCCGGAAGCGGAATCGCCCTCGGTAATAAACAGGGTGGATTCGAGGCGACGGTCCTTCTTGGTGCCGAGGTGTATGCGGCAATCGCGTAGTTTCTTATTGTGTACCTTGTTCTTGCGGGCGCGGTCTTTGGCAAGCTTCTGAATGCCTTTGAGCTCCTTGCGGTTGCGCTCGGACTCTTGGATTTTTTTAACCAGAATATCGGCGGTTTCGGGATTGCGATGTAGGTAGTTGTCCAGCGCCTGCTTGATAAAGTTGATCAAGAAGGTGCGCACGGTTGGGCCCTTCGGCCCCATATCGGTTGAGCCGAGCTTGGTCTTGGTCTGCGATTCGAAGACGGGCTCTTCGACCTTGATCGCCACTGCGGCGCAGATCGAAGTGCGGATGTCGACGGCGTCGAGGTCCTTCTTGAAGAAGTCCTTGATGGTCTTGGCCAGTGCTTCGCGGAAGGCCGAAAGGTGCGTGCCGCCCATGGTGGTGTGCTGGCCGTTGACGAACGAGTAGTAGTCCTCGCCGTAGGAGTCGTTGTGTGTAAACGCGATTTCGATGTCGGTATCGCTCAAGTGAACGATCGGATACATTGGCTCACCATCCAGCTTGTTTTTGAGCAAGTCTTTGAGGCCGTGCTCGGATTTGAATTTCTTGCCGTTGTAGACGATGGTTAGCCCACGATTCAGGTAGGCGTAGTTCCACAGCATGTCTTCCACATAGTCGTCGCGAAAGCGGATGACACCAAAGATCTCAGGGTCTGGATCGAAGCGCAGCGCAGTGCCGTCTTCTGCGCCCTTGGCCGATTTGTCTTTCTTATCTTCGCTGAGGACTTCGCCTTGGGAGAAGGTGACCGAGCGGGTGACGCCTTCGCGGTAGGCTTGCACTTGAAATTCAGAAGAGAGGGCATTGACAGCCTTGATGCCGACACCATTCAGGCCGACCGATTTCTTGAACGCCTCGGAGTCGTATTTCGCGCCGGTGTTGATCTTGGACGCGCAATCCTTGAGTTTGCCGAGCGGGATGCCTCGGCCGTAGTCGCGCACTGCGACGTGGGTGCCGTCGATATTGACCTCGATCACCTTGCCGTTGCCCATCACGAACTCGTCGATCGAGTTGTCGATCACCTCCTTGAGGAGGATGTAAATGCCGTCGTCCGAGGACGAGCCGTCGCCGAGCTTGCCGATATACATGCCCGGGCGCAGGCGGATGTGTTCTTTCCAGTCGAGGGACTTGATGCTGTCTTCAGTATATTTAGCGGACATTGAGTAAGTGACGGCCTTCGGCCGAGTGAGAGTGAAAGTGCGGCGGAGCGTAGCGGAGAGGGAGTATTCGTGGGTAAGCGCTCAATTTGAACGCTGAACACTGAACGTCCAACCCTGAATTTTGAAATTTTAAGGAACAGAGTGTGGCCTCGATCGTGAGATCGGGGGATGTCGGGGACGATTATTTTATGTCCGATAAGGTTTCGCAACGCGTGGATTCTAAAAACGCACTTCCTAGTGTGGAGTGCGTTTTGAAACGGAGTGAGGCCGACTCGTCCTCGTTGTTGGCTCATGTGGGCGGTTCCCCACACTCCTTTAGCTATTTAGTTCAACCAGCTTTGCCATGATTGCCTTTTGCGCGTGTAGGCGGTTTTCGGCTTGGTCGAAGATAATGCTTTGCGGACTATCGAGGACTTCTTGGCTGACTTCTTCGCCTGCGTGGGCCGGGAGGCAATGCATAAAGTAGGCGCTAGGCTTGGCAAGCGCGAGGAGTTCGGCGTTCACTTGATACGGCGCCATTTCTTGAAGACGTTGCGCGGCTTTGGCTTCGTCACCCATCGAGACCCAGACGTCGGTGTAGATCGCATCGGCATCTTTGACTGCTTCTTTAGGATCAGCGGTGTAGGTAAAATTGGCTGGTAGGCCGTCGGTTTTGAGTGCATCGATGACGGCTTGCTTCGGCTCGTATCCCTCTGGGCCAGAGAGCACGATCTCCATCCCAAACATCGCGGCAGTGAGAATCCAAGAGTTGGCCATATTGCAGGCACTGTCACCGAGGAAGGCGACCTTCTTGCCCTTGAGCGTATTGATATCGACGGCGTCGGGCGAGTAGCGCTCAAGCAGAGTGAAGATATCGGTGTAAAGCTGGCACGGGTGGTTGAAGTCGGTCAGACCGTTAATAATAGGTATGCTTGAATGCTTAGCAAATTCTTCGATGATCGAGTGTTCGTAAGTCCGGATCACTAGGCCATGCAAGTAGCGTGACAATACCTTGGCGCTGTCTTCAACCGTTTCGCCACGGCCAAGCTGTGTTTGCTGAGAGTTGAGTACTATCGGGTGGCCGCCGAGCTCGTTGACGCCGACTTCGAAAGAGACGCGAGTCCGTGTGCTGCTTTTGTAGAAGAGTAGGCCCCAAGATTGCTTGTTCAATGTCGCCGGCGTGTTGAACCGGTCGTCTTTGAATGCTTTGGCGAGTGTGAAGACTGCTTGTGCTTGTTCGAGTGTGAAGTCGGTGACTTTTAAGAAATGCTGCATGGTATGAAGTGTGAAAGTTAGAGGGTATTAAAGTAGACGAAGCGCGAGAAGCGCGTAAATGGTCCACGAAGCTTGCTGAGCTGGCCCCGCAGGGGTGATTGAACTTGGGTGACCTTTGGGCAAGTGAAGGAACAAAAAGTAAGAAGTTAGGCACTCAGTTCAGCGAAGACTTCGCCGAGGATGCGGGTGCCCGCGGCGAGTTCTTCCAGGGTCGCTGTGAGTGCGGGTAGGAGGCGGATCGTGTTGTGACCTGCTGGAACGATGAGCAGACCTTTGTCCCGTGCTGCTGTGGTGACGGCGCTGCTGTCGGCATGGAGTGCTAAGCCGATCATGTAACCGACTCCTCGCATGCTCGCGATGTGTTGTGGGTATTGTTCCACTAAACCTTGCAATGCCGCGTGCCAGATCGTGCTGTTGGCCGTGATATGTTTGAGCAGGTTGTCCTCTTCGATAATGTCGAGCGTGACGTTGGCTGCGGCACAGGCCAGTGGATTGCCACCGAAGGTAGTGCCGTGTGAGCTGGGCTGGAATAGTTCGGCGTAAGGCTCTGCTGCCCAGATGGCGCCAATGGGGAAGCCCGCGCCGAGACCTTTGGCCATACCGATGGCGTCGGGTTTGATGCCACTCTTCTCAAATGCAAAGAAATGCCCGCTCCGGCCGATCCCGCATTGGACTTCGTCGAGCATCAAGAGTGCGCCCCGCTCGGTGCAGAGTGCCCGTAGCTCTTGCAGAAAGCTGTCTTCGGCTGGAAAGATTCCGCCTTCGCCTTGTATCGATTCGATAAATACCGCGGCAACGGTGTCATCGACGAGTGTGTCGAAACTTTCGATATTATTGAGCTGGCCAAATTTAAAGCCTGCAAGCATTGGCCGAAAGCCGCCTTGGATTTTCTCCTGAGGTGTGGCAGCCATGCCGCCGAAAGTCCGACCGTGGAAGGCATCTTCCGCAGCGACTACGCTATACCGCTTGGCTTCTTCGCCGCCGCTCAAGTTGCGGCCATGCAACCGTGCGAGCTTTATAAGTGCGTCGTTAGATTCGGCGCCACTATTGCAGAACAGCACCCGACCGGGACCTGCTTTTTCAACGAGCCGATCTGCGAGCTTTTGTTGGCCAGGGATGCCGTAAAGGTTGCTGCAGTGGCTTAGGGTGGCCGCTTGGTCTTGCACGGCCTTGACCCATTTCGGGTGTGAGTGACCGACTGATGTTACGGCGATGCCGCTGCCGAAGTCGAGGTAACGCTTACCGATCGAGTCGTACAGATACACCCCTTCGCCCCGCACTGCGTCAAACGCCGGCGGGCCATAGTTTTTCATAAGTGTTGGGTGGTGCATTATAAAAGTTGTTCGGTTGTTTGATTTTAAGTTAAAGAACGGATCACTGGATAGCTAAAACAGTGTAACAGTTCGGGTAGCGAGCTATCTGTTGACGATCTCAGTACCGACACCTTTGTCGGTGAAGATTTCGAGGAGTAAGCTGTGTGGGTTTTCACCGTCGACAAAGTGCACGCGGTGCACGCCGCTACGCAGCGCTTTCACAGAGCTGTCCGTCTTTGGAATCATGCCTTGGCTGATGGTGCCGTCTTTGACTAAGTCCGCGATTTCGTCGGCTTTGAGCGAAGAGATGAGTGATTTAGGGTCGCGCATATTGCGCATCAAGCCGGGCACATCGCAGAGGTAAACCAAGCGTCGTGCGCGTAGCGCAGCGGCGACTCTGCCTGCTGCAGCATCGGCATTAGTATTGTAAACTTGTCCGTCCTCGTCGCAAGCAATCGGTGAGATCACGGGTATGTAACCGTCGTTGAGCGCCTTCTTAATGATCTTAGTTTTGACCGTGTGCGTCTCACCGACAAAGCCAACGTCAACAGCTTCGCCATCAACCACGACGTTCTTCTTATCGCAAACCAGCACGTCGTTGCCAGCCAGGCCGAGCGGCCGTGCGCTTTTCTGTTGGAGGATCTCACAGATGTCTAGGTTGACCACTTTGTTCAGTGTGTGCTCGACGATCTTGACCGAGTCTTTGTCGGTAACGCGGAGGCCGTGCTCGAAGCGCGTCTCAACATTGGACTCAGCGAGCGCGCGCGTAATCGCTTTGCCGCCGCCATGCACGACAACGACTTTGATGCCCACCGCTGATAGGAATGCGATGTCGGTCGCAACGCGCGTCCGCACTGCTGGGTCGGCGTCGTCCATGAACGCACCACCGTATTTTACGACGAAGATTGAGTCGCGAAATCGTTGGATATAAGGGAGCGCTTCAAGCAGTACGGCTGCTTTGGTGGTGACGTCGAGTTGTGAGAGATCGGTCATTGGCAATGAGTGTTTGAATCTTTAACAGCGAGTGGACACTGGCGAACCTAGCGCCTGTGAGTGTCTGCTCGGTGGATTTTTAATTATTCTGATTTGTTAAAGTCCACGTAGGCTTCGCTGAGGTCGGAAGTGAGCAGACGGTATTGGCCTGCGCCTTGATTTAAATTGAGTGTGATGCGAAAGCGCTTCTTTGAAACAATTTCTTTCCACTTTGAAAGGTTACTATCCTGCGGTCTGCCGCTGATGAGTGCCGCTACAGTGTCGTAATAGATGTCGAAGCACTCTTCCTTGAGACCAACGCGTGCATAACCAGCGGCGTCAGCGAGCCGCCCCCAGTTCGGGTCGGAGCCATACCAAGAGGTCTTGACTAGCAGCGAGTTGCCAACAGCACGGGCAATTTTTTCGGCATCGGCTGTCGTCTGGCAACCTTCGACGATAAGCTCGACGAGCTTCGTAACTTTTTCGCCGTCACCGACAATTTTTTCGGCTAGATCATCGCAGACGAGGAAGACGGCTTGTTGGAAGGCTTCGAGCAGTTCGGGGCTGGTATCGGCTTTGATGCCACACGCGCCATTGGCGAATAGGAGCACGGTGTCGTTGGTGCTCATGTCGCCGTCGATCGAGATGCGATTAAAAGTAAGGTCGCTGGCTTGCTTGACGACGGATTTGAGTAAATCACTGTCGGCTTCGAGATCAGTCGTAACGAACGCCAGCATGGTGGCCATGTTTGGCTCAATCATCCCAGCGCCTTTGGCCATGCCTGATACGGTGATCGTGGCGCCCTCGTAGTCGAACCGAGCGGTGGCTACCTTCCGCCGTGTGTCGGAGGTGAGGATCGCGTCAGCAGCATCGAATGACGATTGCGTTTCGGTGTCGAGCTTCTCGGCGGCAGCAGCGATGCCAGCCTTGATGTTGCTCATTGGTAATTGCCGACCGATTCGTCCAGTGGAACAGACGAGGAAGGGAGTATTGATGCCTGTCGCGAGTTGAGTAATTGCGTCCATCTCTTTGCCGTCGACCATGCCTTGAGTGCCGGTGCAGGCGTTAGCGTTGCCGCTGTTGATAACGCAACCCGCGACTTTGTTACCGCTCTCGGCCAGGATTGCTTTGCAAATGTGCACCGGCGCGGCGCAGACATCGTTGAGCGTAAACACGCCAGCTGCGCTACAGGGTGACTCAGAGACAAGCAGTGCGAGGTCGAGCCGCGGGTCACCAGTTTCCCGGATGTCGCAACCGACTCCAGCTGTTTTGTAGCCGGGGCAGTCTGCGATGCCGCCTGAAGTTTCAATAAGTTGAACTGTTACTGGGGGATTCATGTCGGCAGGCGGAGGTGTGGCAGGAGTTAGACCAGTCCGGCAGTTTCTTCGAAACCGAACTTTAGGTTGAGGAGCTGTACTGCTTGGCCGCTGGCTCCTTTGAGTAGATTATCAATGACTGAAGTGATCACAAAGTTGTCAGTCCGTGGATCGTATCCCGCAGAGATGTCTGCCCGGTTAGTACCAGTTACGTACTTGGTGTCTGGATACGTGCCGCTTGGCAGCACGCTAACGAAGGGCTTGTCGGCATAGGCGGCATCCCAAGTCGAGTAGGCATCTTGCAGTGAGCCGTTAGCTTTGGCCACAATCGTCGTGGAAATCCCCCGCGACATCGGTGCGAGGTGCGGGTTGAATTGCACGATGCAATCAGCCGAGGCCGCTTTTTCAAGTTGCTCTTCGATTTCAGAAAGATGCCGATGCTTGGGCATGCCGTAGCCCTTCATACTCTCGTTGCATTCGCAGTAGATGAAGTCTTCTGCGACTTTCCGACCTGCGCCGCTGACGCCGCTATAGCTGTTGATCACGATGCCAGACGGCTTGATGATGCCAGCCTTGAGCAGCGGAATGAGGGGCAATTGCACGCTGGTGGGATAGCAACCTGGGCAGGCGATGAGCGATGCGCTCTTCCATGTTTCGTCCGCGAGTTCGGGGATGACGTAGGGCGCGGCTTCGAGTAAATGCGGTGCGGGGTGCGTTTGGCCGTAGTAGTCTTCGTACAGCGCAGCCGAGCCGAGCCGGAAGTCAGCGCTCAGGTCGATGACGGTTTTACCTGCTTGGAATAAGGGATCTGCATATTCCGAGGCAACGCCGTGTGGTAGTGCGAGGAAAAACACATCCAAATCGTCCCGAGCTGCGAGTTCAGCCGGATCTGAATTGCTAAACTCAAGGTCGCCCACCAAGTGCCGTAGTCCTGGCATGACATCTGCAACCGGCTTGCCAGTAAGCGAGCGCGAGGTGACAGCAGCCAATGTCACGTCTGGATGACGTGCAAGTAGCCGAACAAGTTCTTCTCCGGAATAGCCGGATGCTCCTATGACTGCTGCATTCATAATAGTAAAAGTAAGGAAGTGAGACTGGTAGGAGAATGAAGGGCGAAGGGGATAAAGGCGATTAGGAATCTGTAAAAATAAAAAACCCCCCAATGCACGTAAAACGGCCTTGGAGGGTTTGCAAAAAATGCGTCCTGCCGCTTGGCGGTTTAACGTTTCGAGAACTGGAAGCGCTTACGTGCGCCCGGTTGACCTGACTTCTTGCGCTCGCGGGAGCGTGGGTCGCGCTTCATGTGGCCTTCTTGTTTAAGCGGCACGCGAAGTTCACTGTCCATTTTTTCGAGTGCACGAGCGATGCCGAGCCGAGTTGCACCCGCTTGACCATTCAGTCCGCCGCCTTCTGCTTTCACTGTAATGTCCACTTGATCAGCCAATTCAACTGTAGTCAGCGGTGATAGTGCCGAACGTGTGAAATCTTCAGTCTTGAAATAGTCTGCAGGCTCTTTGCCATTGACTACAATTTTTCCAGTGCCGCGAGTTAGGCGGACGCGTGCGCGCGCTGTTTTGCGGCGGCCGACGGTGACAAATGTTTGTTCGCTCATTATAAGTATTCTAAAATTTTAGACGAGTGGCTTCGGCTGTTGCGCATCGTAAGGATGCGTTGGGCCAGTGTGAATTTTAAGCTTCTTGAGCATTTTACGACCAAGGATGTTGCGAGGCAACATGCCTTTAACCGCATGTTCGATGATGAACTCAGGTTTCTTGGCGCGCATTTCTGCCATTGTTACGTGGCTTTCGCCGCCCATCCAGCCAGAATAGAACATATAGCTTTTATCGCTATTCTTTTTGCCAGACACTTTGATTTTCTCAGCGTTGATCACGACGACGAAATCGCCAGTGTCAGCATGCGGCGTATAAATAGCCTTGTGACGGCCGCGCAGTATGTTGGCGATTTTCACAGAGATGCGACCGAGTGTTTCTTCGGCAGCGTCAACCACATACCAGCTTTTGGTGTGATCAGATGTTGTAGCTAAAGTTGTTTTCATGATTTTGGAAAAGCGGCAAACAGTAAAACGGCAGAGGTGCCTGTCAATGGGAATATTAGCTGTTTCAGCTTATTTTGCTTTTTTATTGCAAATGCTTGGCAGTGCGTCATTTTTTACTGCTTTTCCAGATTCACATCTAAGAAGGAGCTACAACTTTGAGAGACGATTATTTACAGGCCGCACAATTGGTAATTACCGATCCGATGATTCTGATCAATGTTGTTTCGCGTCGTGCGAAACAACTGAAAAGTGGCTACAAGCCACTGATTGAGTCTCTTGAGCGTCTTTCCGCTGAGGATCTTGCGCTTCGTGAGGTCATGGAGGGGAAGATCACTTATCAATTAGACGAAGGCACTAACGAAGAAGGCGTTTAGGCGTTGACCCGCGTGTTTGCCTTTATTTCTGCTTGAAGATGTCCTCTAAGCCAGAGGAGAGATTTTACCGTGTGTGCTAAACAAAAGTCAGCGGACGACCGATTTAAGGAGATTCGTAACGGCAAGGCCCACCACAATTATTTTGTGGGTGATTGTTTTGAAGCTGGCATCGAGCTTAAAGGCACCGAAGTGAAGGCGATTCGGGGCGGTGATGCCCAGATCACAGAGGGATTTTGCCGAGTCGAAAAGGGCCAGTGTTGGCTCTACAACTCTCATATTGGCGAGTATAAATTTGGTAATTTCCAAAATCATCCGCCACGCCGCAAACGTAAGCTGTTATTGCATCGCCGTGAGATTCACAAATTATTCGGTGCGATGGACGCTGGTGGTAAATCACTTATTCCGCTGCGTATGTATGTGAAGCACGGCTTAATTAAGATCGAGATCGCACTCTGTACTGGTAAAAAGCTCTTTGATAAGCGCGAGACGCTGAAGAAGAAGGTATCGATGCGTGAGGCCGAGCGTGAGATGCGCCATCATAAATAGGAAGCGTTACTTATGACTCAAAAATCTGTCCTCGTTCAGGCTCCAGCCAGTACTTCAAATTGTGGTCCTGGTTTCGATACGCTTAGTATTGCCCTGATGCTTTATAACTTTGTGCGGATTACATTGCGTGAAGATACAGTCATTAACTGTGTCGATGCTGCTGAAGACACGCAAGCGATGGTCGAAGCAACTACGCAGGAATTTGTAGATTCTACAGGAATCGAAATCGGTGGCTTTGACTATGAAATATGGGGCGATGTGCCGCAGGCGCGCGGGCTGGGTTCGAGTTCGACAGTGCGTGCGGGAATCGTCGCAGGTTTGAATGCCTTGAGCGGAAGTCCATTGGGTATGGAGGCGATGATACGCCTCACGGCGCAGTTGGATAATGCGCCGGATAATGCCTGTGCTGCGTTTGCCGGAGGCTTTTGTATCGCCCGCACAGATCCTGAGACTTTTGCCTATCGTGAGCATGTGCGCTTCGCTTTGCCGGAGTCATTGGTGTTTATGGCAGTCTCGCCGGGTTATGAAGTGCTCACTGAGAACTCTCGTCGAGTGCTGCCCGATAGTATTCCATTTGATGATGTCGTCCGTAGTGCAAATAGTTTAGCATTTATCGTAGGGGCGCTCGTTTCGGGCGAGTTTTCGCGTCTTCAAGGCGCAGTAAATGATTATATTCACGAGCCATACCGTGAATTGCTCAATCCCTTTGGGCGCGAAAGTATTGAGGCGGGCTGTCATGTCGGTGCCTATACCGGATGGCTCAGTGGCAGCGGCTCGACCGTGGTTTGTGTGACGGACGATGCGAATGCGCTTCGTGTCGGTGCGGCCATGCAGCAGGTCTATGAAGGCAATGGCGTGAGCAGCCGTGTGTATCGCCTTGCCGCAGATAATAAGGGACTGATAGTTTCGTAAGGCAACGAACGGTTAGGCGCCACTGTTAAGTCTCAGTCGTCCCATTGGGGTGAAGTGAAATGCGTCTCCTCGGCCAAGCTTTCGATCAAGTGCTGTGTGGTCGGGCTGTTGTCGTTGAAGTGTTTTATTAATTTTAAAACGGAGTGTGCTTGTAGATCTGTCGTATTTTCCGTGGTCGTTTACTCGACTTTGAAAGAATTGAGGTTCCAAGGGGTCTCGCTGCATTCTTCGGCAATTTCATTGAAGGCTTCAATTTCGGCTGCCGAGAATAATAGGCCGCCGGCTTGATCGACGCGTGCGGCCCAGCGAGCTTCGAGTTGCCCTGGGAGGAGGCAACTTTCGTTGCCGTGGCCAAGGATGTCTTCGATCACTGCCTTGACGTTGCTAGATTGATTGCGGCCTTTGGCAAAGGCACCGCCGTTAATGGCATCCGGGTGGATCACTTGAAAGTAGAAAGCAGGGGTGCGCTTTTCGCCTTCTGGTATTTTGCGACTGCGTAGAGTTGGCAGACTGCCGCCGATGAAGCCGCCGACGAGCTCATTAATAAGACTAAGACCATACCCTTTGTGTGCGCCGAAGGGTATGAGTGCGCTAACTTCAGCGGGGTCGGTGGTCATCTTGCCATCCTTATCAACGGCAGCATGCGAAGGGAGTGGCGTGCCCTCCCTTTGGAACTGCTGAACACGGCCCATTGCGATGACGGAGGTGGCCCAGTCGATCACGATCGGGAACCCGACTGCATCGGTAGTGGGGAAGGCCCAGCTGTGCGGGTTGGTGCCTAGGGTGGGGAACCTACCGAGAAATGGCACCACTTCTGCGAGTGCTGCGGTGCAGTTGGTGTAAGCAATGTAGCCACGCTTCGCCGCTTCCATGACATAGCCGCCGCCCCAGAGATAGTGAAAGGCGTTGTCGACGGAGACTTGGGCGATGCCGTATTTGTCGGCGAGGGCAATGCATTCGTCGATGGCCTCGTAGGCAGTCGCCTGCCCGAGTTTCTTGTTGGCATTCCAGACCTGACTCGCAGGGAAACGCGAATCCATTTTTTCGATTTCGGCGGCAGGTGTACAGCCGCCTGCAGCACTGCCGAATAAGTGATCGAGGTGGAGTGCCTTGATTGCGTTGTGCGTGCGAATGCCGTGCTGTGAGGCGAGCGTAGAGAAGCGTGCGGCTTGCGCGGCTTCGTCGGCGGTGTATCCGCGATGCTGATACGCGTGCTTGACGAGTGTATTGTGCTGCTCTGCTGGGACGATGTAGAATTGTTCAGACATAAAGAAAAGTGCAGTTTAATGTGAAGGGTGGAGTCAAATGAGTGCTGCGGGTGGCTCGACATCGTTGACTTGTGCGAGTGCCTTTTCACCCTTGAGCAGGTTGACCAGATTCTGGGTGGCCATGCCTGCTTGGCGTTGAACACTCTCATAGGTGCGAGAACCTACGTGTGGTGTGATAATGCAGTTTTTTGCGCCGAGAAGTGGGTGGTCAGATGGGGGTGGCTCTTGGTCGAGCACGTCCGCGCCGTAACCGCCAAGCTTGCCGCGTTCGAGTGCTGCTGCGATGTCGGCGGCATGGGTGAGTTCACCACGGCCACAGTTGATTAAAATCGTGTCATCCTGCATGTGGTCGATGGTCGCGGCTGAGATCATACCACGAGTTTCTTTTGTGAGGTTCGTGTGTAGCGTGACGATATCGCTCTCGTGCAAGAGCTGAGTGACGCTGTCCATACGGGTGATTTTTTGCTCCATAGCAAAGTCTTCAGGCCAATAGCGCCCGTAGCCGACACACTTCATGCCAAAGGCATTTGCGCGAATCGCGACTTCGCGGCCAATACGACCAAGTCCAATAATGCCAATGGTCTTACCCATGATTTCGTGGCCCGTCATACGCTTCCAACCGCCCGCGGCAGTTATGTTGGCTTGCTTCATCAGGTTTTTGCTGAGTGCTAAGATCAGCATGAAGACATGCTCCGACACCGTGGTGTGATTCACGCCGGGGCAAAAGCTGACGGGGATCTTATTCTCAGTCGCATAGGCAACATCGATCTTGTCGACGCCGATACCATACTTGGCAATGATTTTTAGCTTTGGTAGCGATTTGTCGATCACGGCTTGTGTGATCTCGTCGTCGCCACAAAGGAACGCATCGAAGTCGCCAGCCAGCTCCAGCATGCGTGCTTCGCTCAGTGGACCGCGCTCGCGAACAATTTCGGCGCCTGTGCTGTCGAGCAGTTCGTGATGGTCACCGGGGCAGTCTTGATAAGAAGTGGTGGTGAGTAGGATTTTCATAATGTGTTAGACTCCAGGGAAGTTAAAGTAGCGTTGCGCATTGCCAAAGCAGATATCAGTAACGAGTTGGTCGAGTAGTTCGGCGTCGTCTGGAATTAAGCCTGCTTCGACATCGTTGCCAATAATCCCACAGAGTAATCGACGGAAATATTCGTGTCGCGGAAAGCTGAGAAAGCTGCGTGAGTCAGTCAACATGCCGACGAACTTCGAGAGCAGCCCGACACTGGAGAGCACTTCGATCTGTGTGCGCATGCCATCGAGCGTGTCGGCGTGCCACCAACCTGACCCAAGTTGCATTTTACCTGCGACGCGGCCGTCTTGATAGCTGCCCATGAGTGTGGCCAGCGAATAGAAGTAGGCAGGATTGATGTGGTAGAAGATCGTTTTTGGCAGCGCGTCGTCGATGGCGAGACTATCGAGAAAGCCAGCGAATTTACGGATAACTGGCTCGTCGAGCATGGCGTCGTAGCCAGTGTCGGGGCCGAGGCGCTTGAACATTTGCGTGTTCGCGTTGCGGATCGGCCCGATGTGTAGCTGCATAGTCCAGTCACGAGCTGCGTTCCAGCGAGCGACGTGCTGCATGATGTAGGTCATCCATTGTTCGCCTTCGGTCGCTGTCAGCGTTCGCTCCGCACGAAGCTGCTTAAAAATGGCCTCAGCCTGATCGTCGCGGCAAGGTGAGAACGGGCAACTTTCGAGCCCGTGATCAGATAAGCGGCAACCGCTTTCATGGAAGAAATCATGGCGCGCTTTCAAGGTGGAGATGAAGTCGGCAGCCGAATTGAGCGTGGTGCTTACACTAGCGGCGAGTTGATCTGTCCAACTATTCCAAGCTTTAATATCTGTGGTAATCATGCCTTTATCGGGACGGAACGTCGGGAACATTTTGGTGATGTGTCCGCTGGTATTGAAGGCGATGTGGTGCTCTAGGCCGTCGATCGGATCGTCCGTTGTGCCGACGACTCGGATGTCGAAATCTTTGCAGATGTTCTGAGTGGTGAACGAGGCCTCCGTGATCCGAGCATTGGCGAGTTCCCAGATGGCGTCTGCTGTTTTAGGACTGAGGATGAGGTCTGTCTTGAAGTAGCTTTTTAATTCTAGATGCGTCCAATGGTGCAGCGGGTTGCGCACAGTTTGCGGCACAGTGCGGGCCCATGCATCGAACTTCTCTTTCGGACTCGAATCTTTACCAGTGATCAGCTCTTCCGGTTCGCCAGCGGCACGCATCGCACGCCACTTGTAGTGGTCGCCGCCAAGCCACATGTCCGAGAGATTGGAGAAGCCCACGTTATCGGCCAGTGCTGCTGGATCTAGATGGCAGTGATAATCCATGATCGGCTGCTGGGCCGCGATCTCATGAAACAAGCGCTGGGAGGTCTTGTTGTTAAGTAGGAAGTTTTCGTTGAGATATGCCATGGGGAATAAGTTGTTTGGTTTTCGGTTCTTAAGTTTTCGGTTGAGGGAAATCAAACGGATCACTGGAGAACAGAGAACTGATTTAGATAGTCATCGATGCATAGCCGCCATCGACGACGATTTCGGATCCGTTCATGAAGCTGCCCGCATCGGACGCGAGTAGCAGCGTCGCTCCGATCAGCTCGCTGGCTTCGCCAAAACGATTCGCAGGCGTGTGCCCCATAATCGCTGCGATACGCTCGGGGTTGAGCACTTTTTTGTTTTGCTCAGCAGGAAAGAAGCCAGGCACGATGGTGTTGACGCGGACTTTTTGCTCCGCCCATTCGCGTGCCAGATTCTTAGAGAGATTATGCACCGCAGCTTTGGCCGCCGAATACGTGAAAACACGAGAGAGCGGAATGATGCCGCTCATTGAGCCGATGTTGATGATGCTGCCTCCATCGCCACGCTCGACCAGATATTTGCCGAAGATCTGCGAGGCAAAGAGTACCGCCTTAAGGTTGGTGTTAAGGATACTGTCAAACTCGTCCTCTTCGATGTCGAAGATCGGCGTCGGCGAGTTCACCCCTGCGCCGTTCACCAGAATATCGACCTTCCCTGACTTCGCTAGGACGTTGCCCAGTAATTCCTGAATGGACGCCTTGGAATTGATGTCGACTTTTTTGAAGTAGGCCCGACCGCCTGCGGACTTAATCTTGGCCAGACGTGCCGCGGCCTTTTCTTCGCTACGCCCGACCAGCACGGTTTCGGCACCTGCGGCGGCGAGGCCCTCGGCCATGGCTCCACAGAGTTCGCCAGTGCCACCGATGACGACGGCGACTTTGCCTTCGAGTGAAAAGAGGGATGAGAGGTATTCAGCTGGAATCATAAGCTGTAGTTTATCAACTTGCGTTGAGGGTGTGAATGGATTCAATCACTGTAAATTTGCATTATTTCCTTATTTATGCGATCTATTGAAGCAGACTTACCCTTTGACGGGATTCACTTGGTGGATCGGCCGTGGTTTCCGTATCTGTGCACTGAAGTCGAGCACTGGGAGTGGCAGACACAGGGGGACGCGCATTATAACTTCTGGAGTTGCTTGGAGGGAGAGGGGCATTTGAGCACCGAGGGGCAGACGTTTCGCTTGAAGCCGGGCATGTTTTTCATTTTTTCACCAAATCAGCAGATTTCAGCAGCGCATACTTCTGGGGCACGAGTGACGCGTTTCTCGGCGCACTTTATACCGCTCAGTGGTGCGGCGATGTTGGACGACGTGGATGGCTTTCCAGTCATGGGCGGCATGGTCGATTCCCTACCTCTGTTTCAGCGCCAAATCGATGTGATTATGAGGTTGGCAGTGCGGCGCGGGGATGATGTCCGCTTGCAGCGAGTGATGTATCAGTTAATTGCTCGTGTCTGTGCGGGAGTGGTAAATACGCCTGAGCCTTTCATGGATCCTAAGGTTTCTGAGGCGATTCGAATTATGCGGACGTGTCCAGAATCGTTTAAATCCATTGATGCGTTAGCTCGGCAGTTGGGGTGGTCCCGTTCGCATTTCGACCGTGAGTTTTCAAAACATGTAGGCAAGCCGCCAAATCAATTTCTGTTGAGTTGTAAAATGATCGAGGCCCGGCGTTATTTAGAAAGCAGTGAAATGCGAATCGGTGAAATTGCAGACCGACTGGGTTATCGAGATATTTATTTCTTTAGTCGCCAATTCAAAGATTTCTATGGCATGTCGCCGGTTGCCTATCGGCAACGTTTGGTTCGAGAATTTTAGTGTGTTTGGGGCTTTTTCCTACGTGCTTTGAGGTCTGCGCTGAGTTGCTTGACCGTCGCTGGTTGGTTTGTGCTCAAGTTGGTGGTCTCGGCATTGGGCTGGCGGTGGTCGTAGAGTTCGGTAGTGCCATTCTTATGCAAGATCAGGCGGTAGTTCTTTGTGCGAATGGTTTGTGCTCTGCCTGTGTAGGCGATGGCGCTGTGCCCGGCGGACTGCGGGTCTTGGATTTGTGGGAGTAGGGAACTGCCTGAGGTGAGCGCTGGTGTGTCCAAGGCAGCAAGGTCGCAGAGTGTCGGGAAAATGTCGACTGTCTCAACGATTGCAGCTGACTGCTGGCCGGGTTGCGGCATGTCGGGAGTATAAACAATCAGCGGCGAATGCAGGGACTCTTCAAACAGCGTGTGTTTTCCCCAGACGGAATGTTCGCCCAAATGCCAACCATGATCGCCCCAGACTAGAATGATGGTGTTGTCGGCCTGGCCAGTGCTTTCCAGTTGCTCAAGCAGCTTGCCCACCTGTGCGTCGGCATAGCTGACGCAGGCCGCGTAGTGACGCCGCACATTATCGGCGAATTTGGGATCTGTGCGTGGATCTCGCTGCCAATTGTTGTATTGCATAAACTCACCGGAGCCGTGCCAGGTGGTTTTATGGCTAGGCTTTTGTGGATGTGGAATCGGCGGGAGTTCGACGTCCTTATAGAGATCGAGATACTTTTGGGGGGCACCGAACGGTAGGTGCGGGCGGATTAGGCCGACTGCTAAGAAGAAAGGTTTGTCAGCTTCGGCCAATTGGCTGAGCTGTTCAAGTGCCTCTGTGGTAATCAGTCCGTCTGGGTAGCTGGAGTCGTCGCCATCGAAGGCTTCGAGCAAATTATGCTCGTTTGATTTCTCGCGTATGTTGCCGTTTGCGAGTCCATGCATGATTCCGCGTGGATGCTGCCATGCGCCAGAGGGCATTAGATGGCGATCCCACGCGCCTGGCATCTCGATTTGTGTGGCATCGTCCCAATTCGCTCCACCGCGTCCACCTGGATGGTGGGATACTTTGCCGACCGATACCGTGGTATAGCCATGTTGGCGAAACCACTCGGGCATGCTCGGGGTGATGCTGTTTGACGATTTCTTCAGATCTTTCGCACGCTGGAATAAAGCGTTGTTGCCGGCCGATCCGTAACGCCCTGTGAGCAGTGTGTAGCGCGAGGCGCCACAAGTCGGTGCGTTGCTATAGTGCTGGTTAAATGCGCGGCCTTGGGCTGCGATTCTGTCGATGTTTGGCGAATAAATATAGTCGGCTCCAAAGCACTTGAGTTCTGGGCGCAGATCATCGATACAGATGAGCAGCACGTTGGGCTGCTGGGCTGCAACGGAGGTGAGGCTAATTAAGCCTAAGAAGAGGACAGGGAGTGCTTTAAGCATCTGAGTTGAGGTGTATTTTATTTATAGAGTGCTTTTTCGTAGCGTGCAGCTTTAGCAAATGTTCAGTGTCTTCGAGCCATTGCCAGCACGCCCCACGTTTGTTAAAGCTATATGCTATGGGTATTTACTAGCTGCTGCTCAAAGGCACGACCATAGTCGACATAGCTGCTGTAGCATTGTTCCTCGTCGATGGCTTCACCTTCGGTTGCGTGAAAGACAGTCGCGACGTGCGGCTCGATGGCGTAGGCGCCAGCGTATCCGTCGGCCTGGAGCGCAGCTAGGATTTCGGCTAGGCGACATTGGCCTTCACCAGGAAACGTGTAGCGCTCGGGTTCGTCGCTGCCTTCGGGGGGATTCAGGCAGTCTTTGATATGGACGTGCACGACGTGTGCTTTGACGGCTTGGTAAAATCCGAGGGCGTCCTGCCAGGGGTAGGGCGCAGATTTTGAGCGGTCGCGTTGGAAGACGGGATTGCCGGTGTCGAACACGAGTTTCAAACCGGGCACTTCCTCGATGAGTCGCAGTGTATGCTCTGCGGAGAACCCGCCCCAGTTCATACAATTTTCGTGAACGGTTTGCAGGCCCGCGTCGGCGAAGCGCGCAACGATCTCGCGCAAGCGGCGAAAGCGTTCGGCCTCGAACTGATCCTCGCCCCATGGCTTTTGCGCGTAGGACATGACGCGGATCAGCTTAGTGCCGAGGCGCTGCATGCGTGGGATGGCGCGCTCGATTTCGGCGAGTGTAATCGCGAAGTCAGATTCGATCGGTTTTGACCAACTGCCAATTAGTGAGCCGAACTCGATCACTTGGATGCCAGCGGCGTCGAGTTGGTCGGCGGCGGTGTTGAAGTCATCTTCGGACAGGTCGTGGATGTTCTGGCCGTCGATACTGCGCGCAGAGAGATGCGTCCACCCGAGTGCTTGGGTGGCCTTGATTTGAGTTGCGAGGCCTTTTCCGGCCTCGTCGGTAAATCCTGAGAGTTGCATAATAAAGTGGGACGAAGCGCGAGTAGCGCGTAGATGGTCTGCGAGGTCTGCCGAGTTGGCCCCGCAGGGGTGAGTGAACTGGGTGCCCGTTGGGCAAGTGAATGAACAAGGTATGAAGGTGCTGTCTTTTTAATCTTAATCTTAATCTTAATCTTAATCTTAATCCTAAGCCTCCGTAGTCACTTTAGATGAGTTCGACCTTGGCGCCGTTGTTTTGCGCGGATTTGTAGATGGCTTGAATGAGTTCGACGCTTTTACGCGCTTCGCTCGCTCCTGTTGTGGGTTCGCGGCCTTGTTGAATGGCGTTGACGATCTCTTCGAAGTTGCGCTGGTGTTGGTAGAAGTTGATCGCAGTTGGATCGTTCGCGCCAAGGCCGGCGTCGGCGCCTTGCATAAACTGTGCACGGATAGCGTCATCCTCGGCGGTCTCGTTCATGAAGTCCCAGGTTTCAAATGCTTCGTCGGCGAGGAAGACGGAGCCTTCAGTGCCAGCGAGTTGCACGCGGGCAGGGTGGCCGTCTTTGGACCAGCTGCAGGTGCTGCCTTCGATGATGCCGCGTGCGCCGTTATTGAATTCGACGATGGCGACGGCGATGTCTTCGACTTCGATATCAGTATGGACGAGGCAGGCGGTGTTGGCCTGCACAGACTTCACTGGGCCAGCGAGGTAGAGCAGTGCATCAATTGTGTGGATCGATTGATTCATCAATGCACCACCGCCGTCGAGTGCCCAAGTGCCACGCCATGCAGCGGAGTCGTAGTAGGCTTGATCGCGATACCATTTTACATAGGCGGAGGCGGAGGTGAGTTTACCAAAACGTCCTGCATCGGCGGCTTGCTTGAAGGCATCCATGCCTGGGTGGAAGCGGCGGTTGAGCACGGCGGCGATGGTGACGCCTTTGACCTTGGCGGCTGCGACCATTTGGTCGATGCGCTCGGTGGTGACTTCGAGTGGCTTCTCGATGACGACGTGTTTGCCTGCTTCGATCGCAGCCATGGCTGGGTCGAAGTGCGCACCCGAGGGTGTGCCGATGGTGACGATGTCGATCTCTGGATCGGCCAGCATGGCGTCGACTGAGTCGTAGGCCTTTGTGCCGTATTGCTCCGCGAACGCTTGTGTGCGTTCGAGCACGCGATCCGCCGCGCCGATGAGTTCGCCGCCTGTCATGGCTGCAATTGCTTTGGCGTGAAAGCCGCCGATCATTCCTGTTCCGATAATTCCGAAGTTCATAGTTAGTGCTGGTGTAGAAGGGGGGAGTCTGGACAGTCTAGGTCGCCGAGTGTGTATTGAATGCCGCCTAGGATAAACTGCAGCAGGGCGGGTTGCTCGAAGCTCTGCGCATTATGCGAGGGAGAGCAGAAGAAGACGCGGCCTTGTTCATGGCGTTTGATCCATGAGACATAGCGCGGGATTTCGTCGATATCTTTGGCCCGTTTGTCGGGTTGGAGTTTGGCAACATCCATTTCCAGCAGTGGGCGGAAGTTGAGTTTCGAGTAAGCTCTGTTGAAGAGGTAGGGCTCGTCGACGTGAACGAATGGTTCGCCGCCAAATGGCTTGGTGAGCGGGTGTGCGTGGTCGACGGTTTTGAGCGTGACTGTCTGTTGCTTGAGGTGGAAGTTGAAGCTACCGCCTACGATTTCGCTGAATTCATCGGAGTTGTTGAAGTTGGTGATGCCGCCATGCAGGACGATCAGTCCGCCGCCTTCCGTGATGTATGTCGTGAGGCTCTTGTAGAGCTTCAGCGCGAAGGCCTTTCTCTCTTCGAGGGTAAGGTCTTTGTATTTGGCTCCATACGGGTCGACTTTGTTGACCAGGGTATCGAGAAAGACGTCGCGGTTCTTTCTGTCGGGGCAGTTGTTGTTGAGCACGATCGCATCATATTGGCTAATGTTTTTGGGCAGGAATTGCTCGATATCGTTACTCTGAACGGTTGTATATGCGCCGCTCTTCTCGCCGAGGATTTTGACCATCGCGCTCGTATGTGGGATGCACCAATGCTGGAACCCAGTGGTGAGCGAGAACACGAGCACCTTGCGCTCTGCCTGCGGCTTGGCTGGAGCGTTTTCGGGCGCGGTCTGCTGGATCTTTTGCTCCCACTCGGGACTGAGCTCGAATGATTTTAATCCCGCGGCAGGTGCCGAGACGGTGAGAGCCAACAGGCAGGCTATAAATGTTAGTGGTGTCTTCATTTCTAGCAGGGCCTAGATTGTCCAAGGTGCGCGCATTGGCACGTTGAGCATCGAGCTGACTTGGTCGTCACCGACTGGCTCTTGAGTTTTTGGATCCCAATTGATTTTTCGCCCATCGAGTTTCATCGAGAGATGATATAGGACGCAGATGCTGTTGGATCGATGGCCGACCTCGACTGGACAGATCGGATCTTTTCCTGATCGAACCGAGGTTAGAAAGTCAGTCATGTGGTTGCTGCTCTCGTAGAGGGACACTTCGTTGTCTTGCGGCTTGCGGCGCAGGAGTTCCATATCGCTGCATTTGAATCCTCCGCGAGAGCAATGCGCCCAACCGTTTTCGGTGATAAACTTTACGCCTGGGCTGCCGTTCCTAGAAATCATGCGAACGCCGTTATGGTAGAGGGCTTCGCCTTGATAGCCGACATGCACGTTGAAGAGTCCTCGATCAGGGAAATCCCCAGTCGCGCTGATTTCGACAGGGCCCGAGTCGTGGTCGGTGCCCATACCCCATTGAGCGATGTCATACATGTGCGAGCCCCAACCAGTTATCATGCCTAAGCAGTAGCGTTCGACCTGCAGCCACCCAGGGCGGCCCAATCCATTTTGAGGATGCACGCCGACTTCGGTGTAGGGGGCGTCTTCACAGGGACCGAGCCAGCTGTCGTAATTGAGACTTTGCGGAACATCCATGGCAGTGAAGTCGGCTCTGCCTTTGTCGGTGGGCACTTCGACTTCGATGGTCTTGAGTTCGCCTAGCCAGTTGTTGCGGATGATCGTGCAGACTTGACGAAAATAGACGCTGGAGCGCTGTTGTGAGCCAGTTTGTAGCACCACATTTTTTGCGCGGACGGCGGCGACGAGCGCTTTGCCTTCTGGGATCGAATAGGTGAGGGGCTTCTGTAGATAGATGTGTTTGCCTGCGTTGGCGGCGGCGATGCCGATGAGGCCGTGCCAGTTTTCAGGAGTGGCCACGATCACCGCGTCGATGTCGCTACGGGCGAGCACGTCGCGAAAATCTCCATAGGCTTTGACGTCGATGTTGCCCTCTCCTTTTTCGCGGTAGTATTTCTCAACTGTGGACTTGGCGTTGGCGGCGCGTTTGGAGTCCACGTCGCAGACTGCGACGATACGGGCATTGACCTCGGCTTTACTTCCGAGCCCCAATGCCTGTTTCATATTCGTTAGCCCCATGCGGCCAGAGCCGATGAGAGCGACTTGTAAGGTTTCGTTTTTGGATGGGCCACTCAATAACCCTGTTGGCAGAATGAGGGTGGCGGTGCCTGCTGCGAGTGACGATTTTAGAAAGGTTCTGCGTTTCATGCTGTTTGGGGCTGTTCGCTTTTATCGTTCGTTCGCTGCTTGTTTGTTTCTTAACGCGAATCCACGGAGTCCGATGACTGCGAGAATCACTAAGCCTGCGATGCCGATCATGCCTGGGGTACCCTTGTTGCAGAGTGCCCAGACCGACGCGAATGTCGCGACACCAGCGGCGATGGCCATGAGTGCGTTGATGAGGATGCGGTTCTTGGGTAAGTTATCGCCCAGTGCTGACTTGGAGTTCATGAGTAGCAGGAAGGCGAGATACGCAATCGGTAGCAGGGTGGTGGCGATTACGGACGCGGGAATTGCCATGGCGGCTTTGGCGCCGCCACTCCAAAGGTAAGGTGAAAACAGTCCGGCGATGGCTGGCATTGATGCGCCGATGATGAAGTATTTCGCGTTGCCGACTTTGTTGAATGCTTCGCTGATCGCGTAGCCATTCATCATCATGTGCACGAGCAACGTGGAAATGGCCATAGCCAGCACACCGATACCGAAAATGGTCTGCGCATGGTTGCCGAGAAAGGGCTCGAGGGATTGCGCGAGATTAACTGAGTCGCGGTTGGAGAGCATGGCGGCGAGCTGTTTCTCTGCTAGGGGGGCGGCCGCACGTGTCGCGCTCTTGGCGGTGTCGTCGAGTGTGATGAATGCCGTGTTGTGTGTGGCTAAGCTGCCATCCAACACTTTGTAGTAGGCTTTTTCCATTTGCGGAAAAGGGGTACCGTCCTCGGCGAGCACATCGGCATATTTGGCATGAAAAGAGGCGGCGGATGCGATGACGAGTGCGGACGCTCCCAAAATGAATGGCACGAACAGTCCTAATACGAGGTCGAAGCGCGAGAGCTCGCGGTGTTGTTTGCCCCAGCCTTTTTTCTTAAGGCTGTAGGGCAGCAGAAAAGTCATGTTAATGCCGACGGCAGTGCCGAAGGCGGCAATAATCTTAGTCCGTTGCTCGGAAGTGACATACTCTGTCCAGTAAGCGGCATGTTCGCCTGTGGTGGCGATGGCGGCAGCGATTTGATCGGTCGGTCTGAACAGCGCTGAGAAATCAGGGATGAGGCCGGCAAATAGGCTGCCCCACGAGACCGCGCCATTGTTAATCAGCGTCACGACCACCGCCATGAAGGCGAGCACGATGACCGCGACCAGACCTTTGAGTAGATTATCGATATAGCGGGAGGCTCGTTCGTTTTTCTGAGAAATCGCGATCAGTGAGAGTGCGATCACGAATAAAGAACCAGTGATCACATACGGTCCGGGCGTGAATCCCAGATTGTCTTCTAACGCACCACGGCCAAGTGAGAACTGTGCGGCGCAGAATACGGTATCGGCAATCACAGTTGCGATCAACCAACTCCAAGCGAGGGTTGGAGAGACCTTTTTTTGCATGACTCGGAACGGGCGTTCTTCGCATGAGAGCGTGACATAAGAAATGGCTCCGAGCATGATGATGCCGCACAGCATCGCCAGTGGCTGCAGCCAGAGGAACTCGTATCCGCCAATAATGCCGAGGTAGAGCGCACCGACGAGGGAGCCACCGCCGAGGGTGACTGCCGCTTGCACCCAACCGGGGCCAGTCATTTTACTGTAACCGACTAGGCGGCCAAGAAAGCCACGACTTTGGATGGATTGGATCTGTTCGGTAGAAGACGACATAATGGAGGGGGTTATTTTGTGAAAGATTCTTGATTCTGAACAGAGCCATCGACGCTATGATGTTGGAATGTAATTTTGCTCGCGGCGCTGTTGATATCGACGCTAAGGAAACCGCCTTTGACCCGCAGAAAGCGATGCATATCGTTGCGAAACTCTTCCCAGTATCCGCCGCTATGGTTATCGGAGCCCGGGCCACAGGAAAATTCACGGGCACCCGTCGTCGGGTCGATCGAGGCGTATTGCCAGTGCCGGTCGCCGCAGACGATATAGAGGTTTTCTTGTGCTGCGATGAATTGGCGAAGCTCGTCGCCTTCGTGAGTAAAACCTTTGTTGGAGTGGTTGTCGTTCTTTTTTAAACGGTCAGGGCCTACTATGGGAGTTGGAGAGAGCAGCACTTTGAAGGTCGCATCGGATGCACTGACAGTATCGAAAAACCATTGCTTTTGTACTGCGCCCCAGATGCTCTTCTCAGGCCCGTCCGGCATATTGTTGGGACTGCGGTAGTCACGTCCTTCGACCAGCCAGATTTGCAAGTCCTTGCCCCAGCGGAGGGTGCGGTAGGTCTTTTCGCCCATAGGTACCTGTTCGCGGAAAGTGGCGAGCCCTTGTTCCCAAGTCAGGTCAAAATAGTTCTGTCCAGGCCATGCATCGTCCTTAAGGGTATCATGGTCGTCCTTGATGAAGTAGCTGCTGACTTGATTGTGAAAAGTACGCAAGTAAGGCGTTGCGTAAATGCGGTTCCACTTAAAGCGCGCAAGGTCGATGTTTTTAGCGAAGGGACCAGGCTTGTCGTAGTATTCGATGTCGCCGGTATGGACAAAGAAATCCGGGTCTAGCGCTAGCATCTGTGGGTAGATCTTGTGGCCATTGACTGGATCATCACGCCGTGGATATTCGCCGCAGGTCGTGACGACGAAACGTATGTCGCTGGCTTGATCCATTTTAGGGGCAGTGCGAAAGCCACCTTTGAGGCGGCAATTGGCATCGTTGTGTTTGCCCTCGACCAGGAGAGCATATGCTGTTCCCGGTTCAAGGTTTTTGAGTTTAAACTGATGGGTGTAATCGTTTTTCGAATACACGGGCTGCCAAGTAGTGGAGCGCCTGGGGCTTTTTTGACGCACTGGTTGCCACTTCGTTGAACGCCTTAAACTCTTTTTATTTTTTGGCCAGTAGGTAACTTTTATGCTGCCTGATTGACCGACGACACTGCCGTTCATGACGCTGAGGTCTTCGTAGATAGGCTGTTTTTTTGCGTCTTTTGTGACGAGGTCGAAGGAGTGGCCGTCGGTGGTGCGTTCGGGGTGTGCGGTCAGGCGGGTCCAGATGATTGCCGAGTCGCAGTCGACTTCACCTATTTTTATGCCATTGGCCATGTGGACTGCGGCATGCAATTCGAAAGCGCCAGTAAGTAGGCAATAAATTGCAAAGATCGCGCCTGATTTTTTTATTCTCATTGAGAAATTACAGTTCGCGCATTTGGACGTTCTTGAACCAGACTTCGTCGTTGTGATCCTGTAACAAGATGGGGCCTGCAGAGTTGGCGAAGTCTTCATGTTTGGAATATTTGCTCTTTTGGAAGCGTTGGTTCCAGTCGTCGCTGCCGACTTCGATGTCGACGATCTTTTCACCATTGAGCCAATGCTGGATGGTGTTGCCGTTGGCGAGGATACGCGATTGGTTCCATTCGCCAACGGGGTGGATTGGTTTGCTGTCGGGCGCGCCGACGAGTTCGTAGAGTGAGCCTGCGCGGTGTGTCGGGTTTTTCCCGTCCTGGTGCTTGGCGTCGTCCAAGATTTGGTATTCGAGGCCCAACCTGCCGTGTGTCCGGTATTTAACACCGCTGTTACCAGCCTCAGATATTTTCCAATGAAAAATCATTTCGAAATCTTTATATTGCTGCCGAGTAATAATGTCTCCTGGCCTCGTGCCTGATCGGTGGACGATCCCATTTTCAATGCTCCATCCTTTGGTGACGGCATCGCCGTTTAAGTTCGTCCAATTCGAGAAGTCGTCGGAGGCAAACAGCGAGGTCCATTCGGTTGAGCTGGAGCGGACGGCCGTGTCATCGCCCGTGAGCTCCATGATTCTTATATTACGAAAGCGGTAGATCTGGCCTTTTTCGCCATGGTGCTGAAGTGCAATGTATCCCTTGGCATCTTTCTGGTCATGGATGTCTGTGGTCGTGACGCCATTGACGGAGATCTTGATATGACCACCGCGGCATTCGATGCGGTATTTGTTCCAGCCATGACGCTTGAAGCAATTGCCGGCGCGTTTGTTAAATGCAGCGATGGACTGCTCCTTTGCCTCTGCGGATGCTGCATGATCTCGGTTCGGTGAGATGAACCATTTGCGGCGTCCCTCATCGTAGAGGCCGCCGGACCAGTTTCTGTCGGACGGGTCAACTTCCGCCTGATAGCCGAACATTTTGTTCTTTGATTTGTGGCTGCGAAATAGGAAGCCTGAATTAGATTTTCCCTCTGGCATTTTCACTTCCACTTCGAAGATGAAATCAGAATATTCTTTTACGGTTGATAGGAACCACTTTGATTTTTCCGTGGTGAGGTGGATTTCGCCATCCACGACTTCAGCCTTCCCCCAGTCGTACGGATTCTGCCAATGTGCGAGGTCTTTACCATTGAAGAGGTCAATCCATTCGCCTGCGATTGATGTGCTGCTAGCAAGCAAACAGGCCGTCAGTATACTAATCCAGGATTTCGTGTCTTTCATATAATATTCTGAGTTACCTGTTATATAATCTATAGGCGATAGAACTCTTCCCAGCCCTTGCGTGGTGCGGGATCGAGCAGTGTATTGGCGGCTTTGTTGTTGGTGATCTGCTTGCTGTTGCTGTCGAACTCTAGTTCGCCACCGAAGCGTTGCGATAGCACGCCGAGGTTGAATACCTGTGTGAGCGGACCGCTGACGCTAAAGGGCGAGCGCGCTGTTTCTTCGCCCTTACAAGCGAGTAGGAAGTTGGCGTAGTGATTGGAATTCTTTTGCGAGAACTTTGGCAATTCGTCGCGCATGTCCTTGTATTTTTTACGCGGTACGATTTTAAGAGGCTCCCCGTGGTGGCCGCCCTGGAAGGTGAGTTCCTTGCCGTAGAGCACTTTGCCTGGCTTATTGAGTGTGGTGAGGCCGTGTGTGACTTCGCCGGTTTCTTTATTGGTCACTGGCTCGCTGAATTCGGCTTCAAGTTGTGGCTTGTTGTTGACGCCATCATACCAACTGACTTCGCAGGCAGGTAGATCGGGGCCGCGCTCAGGGAAATTGAAGCGTATTGTCGAGTCGTCGGGATAGATCAAGTCGCTGTGATTGACGCCGTCACGATGCAGGGCCGTGACCTTTGTCGGCAGGCCGAGCTCTAGAAAGCGGTGGCAGGTGTCGAGAATGTGTGGGCCCCAGTCGCCGAAGCAGCCGCTGCCATAGTCATACCAACTGCGCCATTCTTGTGGGTGTAGCTTCTTGCTGTAAGGGTGTGCTTGTGCGACGGTATCCATCCACTGCTCCCAATCGACGCCAGCGGGGAGCGGTTCGCTCGGATAGGCGGTGGTGCTGCTGCCCCAGCCATGCCAGCGGCGAGGGTTGTTCATGTGGGCGGTGATGCGGGTGATGTCTTTGATGATGCCAGCTTCGCGCCATGCTTTGAATTGGAAATAGTTGGCACCCGAGTGGCCTTGGTTGCCCATTTGAGTGACGAGGTTTGGATTCTTGGCTGCCATGCGCATGAGTCGCTCAGTTTGACCGAAAGTGTGGGCGAGTGGCTTCTCGACATAGACGTGTTTGCCGAGTGACAGTGCCAGCATGGTGGCAGCAAAGTGTGAGTGGTCGGGGGTCGCGATCAGCACCGCGTCGATCTCGTCAGCCATTTGATCGAACATCACGCGGAAGTCGCTAAACGCCCGTGCCGGTGCGTACTTTTTAGGCTGTGGTTGTGGTGTCTCGCCTACGGCGCTGGGCTCGAGTGGTGGGAGGGGTGTGATTTGGTGAGCGTAACGGGCGGCGAGTGTGTGGCGCCCTTCGAGGTCGATGTCGCACAAGGCCACCACGTTGCAAAGGCCTGAGTTCAGTAATGATAGACGGTCGCGATTACCTTGATTGCCAATGCCGATGACCGCGAGATTGATCTTGTCGTTGGGGCCGAGACCACTTGCGGACTTGTTGCCCAGCGCGATGTAGGACGGTAGTATTGTCAGTGCGCCGACGGCGACAGAAGATTTGAGGAAGCCGCGACGACTGATGCTGGATGGGGAGTTTTGCATGTGATTGGAGTGAACACTGTGATGAAGTAGACTGTTTCAGTAAAGACCGCTTGTTAGTTTATTTAATAAACAAACAAATTTTCATTTTCATGCTTTAGCAAGTTCAAATAAGTGTTTGGGTAGGGAAATGTCAGCCAAACAGCGATACGACCGTAGTGATATCCGCCGCCTCAATGCGGTCAATGTGTTGGAGCAGTTGAGAGTGCCGGGCGTGCTCTCGCGTGCGAAAATTGCCTCGAATCTAGGGCTGACGCGTGCGACGGTCTCTAATATTGTCGCAGCTTTGATTGCATCGGGGTTGGTCTCCGAGACTGAATATATGGTTGGTGGGGCGGGGCGTCCTGGCTTGTCGCTGGAGTTAAATCCACGGGTGGGCTGTATGGTGGCAGTGGAGATTGATTTGGATCGGATCTCGATTGTGATGGCGGATTTTGGTTTGGGGGAGTTGTTGAGCCAGAGTGTTTTGGTAGAGCCGGACTCCCCAGCTGTGGAAGTGCTAGCGGCGGCTGCAAATTTGGTCGAGACTGCGATGGTGCAAGCCACTCGTTCGGGGCTGAGGTGTTTCGGGGTTTGCGTGGCGTGGGCTGGTTTAGTGCGCCGTGATGCGGGCGAGTTGGCTTATGGCCCGACTTCTGGTTGGCGTGATGTCGGGGTAAAGGCGGAGTGGGAGGCTCGGTTTAAGGTGCCGGTATTTGTTGAAAATGAAGCGCATGCAGGTGCGTTAGGCGTGCATCATTTCGGTGCAATGGCGGGGCGGCGCAATGTGATCTATTTGAGCTTAGGTTTAGGTTTGGCTGCGGGCGTATTTGTGGACGGTGTGTTGTTGCGCGGTAAGCAGGGCTTTGCTGGACAAGTCGGGCATACGGCTTTTGTTGAGGGGGGTGCTGTTTGCAGTTGCGGTAAGCGTGGGTGCTGGGTGTCGGAAGTGGGAGGGGCAGCCGTGCGTCGAAAGCTGGCGGCGGCTGGTGTTGATTTGTCCGAGTCGAGCGAAAGTACAGTGGATTGGCTGGACTCGGTTCAAGCGTTGGCGGCGGTGCAAGACCCTCGGGTGTTGCAAGTTTTGCAGGAGGTTGGCGCGCAGTTGGGGGCTGGCTTGGCGCAGTTGGTGCAGACTTTCAACCCCTCTTTGGTTGTGCTGGGAGGGCGTTTGGGTGGTTTGATGCAGCCTGTTCAGGAGGTGATCGAGGCGTCGCTGAAATCTGCAGTACTCCCTAGTATGGCAGAGGAATTGGAGTTGCAGATCAATGATGGCGAAGCGGATTGTTTGCGCGGGGGCTTAGCGACGGTCTTTAATGCGGTGATGACGAATCCACCTTTGGTAAGCGATTCATCGCGACTTTAAGAATTCTCGCTCTATGAAAGCTGGACTAGGCGCAGCAATCTTGCCACCTCGGCAGCATGAGCGGTGAGGATCTGCTAATTACGCTGCCGCATGCTCTTTCATCGTTCGATAGTCGAGCTTGCCCGTACCGAGTAGAGGCAGTGTTTCGACCAGTTGCCAATCCTTGGGGTTTGGTTTCCAGAGGTTTGGGATGTCGAGTGCTTTGAGCATTTCGCGGATACTGTCTTCAGTTAGATCCGTTGAAGTGTGTAGCACGCAGAGCTTCTCGCCTTTGCGCTGATCGGCGATCGCGACGACTGCGAGCGCATCCGGCCCGAGCTCGAGTGCTTCTTGCAGGTTTTTTTCGACTGCACCGTGCGAGATCATTTCACCGCCGAGTTTGCTAAAGCGGGAGAGGCGTCCGGTAATCGCAAAGAAGCCGTCGGTATCCATTAGGCCAATATCGCCGGTATCATACCAGCCATCGTGCAATACGGATTCGGTGAGTTCTGGTTTCTTCAAGTAGCCGACCATCACGTTTGGTCCTTTGATATAAATCAGGCCAGCTTCGCCAGGAGCAAGGATGTCGCCGGTTTCCGGATGCACGATCTTCATCGCCATGCCCGGTAGGGCACGTCCGAGGCGGTCTTCGCGGTTACCGGTCTCTTCGAGATTATCGATTTCGACATTTGGTAAGCTCAGTGCGCACACGGGCGAGAGCTCCGTCGCTCCGTAGCCTTCGAGCGGTTGCACCCCGAAGCGTTTCTCAAACATGGCTGCGATACGTGGCTGTAGCTTTTCGGCGCCGGTAAATACATAGTGTAAATTCGCGAATTGCTCGGGCTTGATCTTGCGAGTATAGGCCAGCAGGAAACTCGGTGTCGTGAGCAGAATCGAGGCTTTATACTTCTCCGCGAGTTTGCCGATCATTTCGCCTTCGAGTGGATTGGTGTGACAGGCGGTGGTGATGCCGGATATTAGCGGAAACCAGAAGGTCACGGTGTAGCCGAATGAATGAAAGAACGGTAGGGTGGCTAGCATCACGTCGTTACGCTTCGGGCTGACGACCGAGCGGAACGATTCGATATTGGACAGCAAGTTATGGTGGCTAAGCATCACACCCTTGGGCTCAGCGGTGGAACCACTGGAAAACAGAATCGTCGCCACATCGTCTGGCTGAATGCGTGTGCCGCCGAGTAGCATTCGTGCGGGGCGCAGGCGGGCTTTAAGAAAGGTGCGGAATTTTTCTGCTCTGCTGATGTCTTTCAGCAGGTCTTCCAAGTAGAGCGCATTTTCGGCGAGTGGTAGCTCGGACAGG
>Ga0255752_10000324_pt1 | contig 59499 bp, 95 predicted proteins | sample 011ome_25_FD_179952 | JGI IMG/M metagenome (GOLD analysis project Ga0255752, IMG submission 179952) | Coastal salt marsh microbial communities from the Groves Creek Marsh, Skidaway Island, Georgia - 011512CT metaG (version 2) | ecosystem: Environmental > Aquatic > Marine > Intertidal zone >...
CTGTGTCAACTACTGTTTGTCCAAAGTAAATATACATATGGCACACATCTGCATAATAGGAGATTCATTTGGACACCCTATACTAGGAGGGGATTTCCCTCAAGATCGCTACACACCCGGTGATCACACAGAGCATCAATTGCGCTCAGTATATGGCTATAAAGTACGCAACTACAGCCGAGGTGCTATTAGCAATCTAGAAGCAGTAAGACGTTTCCGGGACAACCCACCCAGACTGTGTGACGTAATCATATGGTTTGGTACTGAAAGTTTTCGTGATTGGCACGATGCAGACCGTCATAGGTTCTCAATAGACAGTAAAACAGAAGAGATTATGGCTGTGGCATATTCAGAATTTGAGCAGATACGCAGTCACTATGATGCAGACTGCATACTGATAGGAGGCCAAGCACCCTTACACCCTGTACGCAAAGGCATAGTGAATAGGGTAATATGGGAACTAGAAGATTGGCGTGCAGAACTGTTGGGCTATCCTGACCTAGAAGGCTCACATCTACTGTGTCACCCATACATATTTGGCAGCACAGGTTGCACAGACAGTGTACAGGTTCAACTGCGCAAAATAGAAACTGTGAACAAGTGGTTGGATCTTATGGATGGTCACGCTCACTTTCCAGACAACTGTCACCCAGGAGGCGCTGCACATCGCAGTTTGAGTATGCGCATAAACAAAATTATACAGGGTCGTAAACCTGGGTAAATACTAGTGTAACCTTTAACGGAGTAAGACTTGACACACTATGACGAAACAGTTAGCGTTGAAGAACTATATCAAGAAGAACTGACTGCACTAGAAACACAGTACGATAGGCTGAGTAGAATGGACACAGAATCTGCACGTAAGGCCGCAGACACACTGTTGCACGTGATAGCCTATTTTAGAGTAAGACTTGGGTTAGAAGAACACGATCTAGAAGAAGTGTTTGGAGCAGACCCAGATCGAACCATACATTGAAAAAGGTCACGTCGGAACATAGACGTGAAGCATACAGATTGTTCTGGATGGTAAAAGGACATTTCCGTGCTACAGATGAATGCATACTATCCTGCTATGACAGTTACTTTCGTCGCTGTTGGTACAATGAAGAAGCCTACATACACACGGAAGGGTTTGAACAAGCATACGAAGAGCACCTCAAACAGATTGGTAAACTTAGGCCATAGACTTTTTAGATAAGTTAGGGTATACTTGTATAAGTAAACTCAACTTATGAAACACAAACATCTTATTGTACGAGCAACTGTAAGCAACCCGCCAAGACACAGAGAGACCATTGAAGACTGGATGCGTAATCTTGTGCGTGATATAGATATGCGTATTATGATGGGGCCATTTGCACAGTTATGTGAACAAGAAGGTAACAGGGGTTGGACTGCTGTTGCTGTTATAGAAACCAGTCACATTGCTCTGCATATTTGGGACGAATGTCACCCACCACTTATGCAACTGGATGTTTACACTTGCAGTGAACTTGACCCTAACACAGTGTTTGACAGTATAGAAAAATGGGATATTGCCAGTCTAGACTACAAATACCTTGACAGAGAAGGTGATATGATTACTGTACAAGACGCTAAATAATATTAATATCGTTCATCCTACGGGACGGAAGTAGACGCAAGTCGAAGGAACGCACCTAACTTTAACAGAGGAGGGTGTTATGAACAGATTCGATTATCTACATAAGACATACCGATTAGCACGAGAGAAAGCTCGCAAAGAACGCATCTTAATGATGAGCCGTTCAGAGCCCAACATTCACGCTAATGGGACTAGTGGATACGCTGTGAAAGAGGGCACGAACCAAGGAAAGATCCTGGCTCACCACACAGCTCGTTCTACTAACAATTGGTAGCGAGAAACTAGGGGGTCTATAATATAGGCCCCCAATACTTAAATGAAACATAAAAAGAAAAACAATCCTAAACGTCCTATTGACGTTCGTAAGCAAATTATAGACCGATTAAAGACTGAACAAGATCCGTATGAGCGTGAGAAACTGCAACAACGCTTACATCACTATAATATCGTGTGTAAAAAGTAATCTATATTAGTATCTACCTATATTCTATAACTCGGTGGTTTTTGCTCGGATCCATTAAATAAAACTATAACACTTGACATAATAATAGGTTTATGTTATAGTGATTATGTTAGGTAATAGAAAGGTTTCTATTACAAGCATTGTTACACAACAGCCGCAAGGCAGGAGGTATTACAATGCATATCATAAAAAAGCACTAGTAAATCTAAGGTACTTCATTGCACCATTACTAATCTGTGTTTCACTCGCTGGAGTGTTAGCAGGTGGTATATGGACTTGGACAGGTGTATTCCTATTGGGAGTAGGAATAATACTTGATACCTTAGTAACATACAAAACCAAAGGTGCTGGCTTCGATGAAAATGGCGAGCCCTATGGTATCCCCTGGTTACAGAATGCAGTAATGTATTTGATGTTACCAGTATTCGTTGCACTACAACTTGCACTAGCATATCAAATCTACAGTGGTATGTATGGGTTAGAGTTGTTAGGCGCAGTTCTTTCAACAGGTATATTTGCAGGCATAGGCATAATATATGGACACGAACTGTCACACACCAAAGGCTTTAGTTTTGTTATAAGTCGTTGGATGATGGCACTAAGTGGTTCAGCACATTTCTGTTATGCTCACGTTTACAATCATCACTTGGAACTAGCAAGTGAAGATGATCCTGCAACTGCACCTAGAGGACGTGATATCTATTCACACTATGCTAAGAGTCATTTAGGACAGAGCAAGTTCCTATTTGATATGGAGAAAGCAAGATTGAAAAGACTTGACAAACCATTCCTAAGTTGGAACAACAGATGGATACGTGGTTATATGATGAGTCTTCCAACTATCTGGTTGTTCTTTATAGCAGGTGGATGGTTAGGAGTCGCTTGTATGGCTCTTGTTTGGGTTATCTCAAACTTTGAACTAGAAGCACTTAACTATCTAGAACATTACGGACTTGTTCGTGTTAAGAGCGAACCAATAGACTATAGACACAGTTGGGATAACTCAACTCTGTTTACCAGTTGGTTCTTTATAGAGATTGGTCGCCAGGCTGATCATCACGATAGAGGTGAAACACACTTCTGGGAACTAGACGAAGTAGGTGCACCTAACACAGGTGTAGGTTATTTCACTCTGTTTGCACTCGCATTGATACCGCCCGTGTTTAATCGCTTTATGAAAAAGCATTTAGACAAATGGGATAGAGAGATGGCAACAGAAGCAGAAAGAGAAATAGCAAAACAATTTGCTTAACTCGTAGTGTTGGGGGAGTGCTTAGGTGCTCCCCTTTCTATACGCATATAACTCCACTTTTTGAACGTGCTAAATATTTTTGAAGGGAGATTTATATTGGTAGTAGAACAACAATTTAGATCGTTTATCAGAACACATTGTGACGAGACAGGATTCAATATGCCTGCAATGCTAGAACGTTACATAGTCACTCTACTTGCAAGTAGAATTAAAGACACAGAACTTATTCCACATCCTACGTTTGCAGAACGTTATCTACAAATAAGCGAACTTAACAGAGCAACACTGTATAAAGAGTTTGCGGATCAATGTTTGTTCTTTGTGTCCTTAATGCCCGAGTATGGTAAGAAACGTGGATTAGATATAGATTACTATGCTAGTTTAGGTATATCAAGTTACTACAGTGTTGGTGATAGTATTAAGGATGATCGCTTTATACAACTAGGTAATTGGTTTTATACATTACAAAAGTTTATACATTCTGCTGTTAGACCTAAGGCTCATTTAGACTTAGTAGATCTTATACAATCAGATAAATACTTGTAGGAGATAATGTATGATCAACGAACTGGAAATACTTGCAGACAGCGACCATAAGTGGGCAGCCAAACGTGCAGAACAAGCACTTGCATTTCACGAACAGTTCGAAGGTGGAGGCCTAGAAGAATTCGAGTTTCAAGATATGATGTTGAAACTAATCGAAGATGGCCCTTTAGATAGAGAAGCAGACGACTTAGATACCAAGGCTCTATTAATTACAGCAATACAACAGGTGGCAAACATATGAAAATTTCAGAAGTTATAGACATTCATTTTAATGAAGAACCTGCAAGTAAAGCATTGTGTACATCAGGTAAGCCTGACAGTGCGCTAGGCGCTAGTAATTTAGCAAGTTGCAAAAGTCAAGGCTATCGTAGTCGAGATGGTGGTAAAAGCCACAAGATCGGACACGACAGAGTTAAAGTCCGTGGAAAGAAAATCAAAGGGAAGAAGTACGGCGGACCTCTTCCAGATTGGTCATAGATGAATTTTATTGAGCCTGGAACCCTTTTAATTTCACCCCCAGCAATGCCTGACCCAAAGTTCAGTCAGACAGTTCTTTTATTAACACAACACGGTCCACAGGGTGCATTTGCACTTTGTTTGAATAGGCCTACTAATCAAGACGTCAATAAAATTTGTGTTGAGATGGGTTTGAATACACAATTACCTTTTAAAATATATTGGGGTGGTCCATTACATCCTGGTAGCATATGGATGATACACACTGCTGAATGGGAGTGCGATCATACGTTACATATAAACGATCAATGGAATATTACAAGTCACGAAAGTATGTTTCATCATCTTGCAGACGGTGATGCACCAAAATACTTTAGACTTGCTTATGGATTTGCAAGTTGGGGACCTGGCCAACTAGATGCTGAGATGCGAGGCTCAGGTCGTTATGTTCCTGGAAGTAGTTGGTTATTACTTCCTGATACAAAGTCACAAGAAATATTTGAAATACCAGAGATGAAACTTTGGAGCAAGGCAACTACAATGGCTGCCAGTGCTGCTGTTGATAGTTGGATATAGATATGGCACGTAGGAGAAAAACTATGAGTGAATACATCGATATTAGAATAGATCAACTTAAAGAAGATCAAGAGAAAGCAAGTAACCCAGATGACCGTGCTTGGTATAATAGATTAATCCAAGAGCTTAGTTGGGCTAAGAATCAAAATCATAATTGTTATATGGAATCAGATGCTAGAGGCAAATGGTTCAAGCAGCCACAAACAGACTAGCAATGTGCTGCTCTTGAAGTAGCCTACGTTTACGTGTTACCTTCTCTCCAAATGTATCTGGAATACTTGGAGCGTGGATATCATCTAACATACCTATGAATTTATAGTAATCAAGATCTAAATCAAAACGATTACAAAACTTGTTAAAGTTATTTTTGTTCCGCAAGTGCCAAGGCCAATACTTCTTTGGAAAGGTACTTAGAACTATATCTTGATATGCACTATCTCTACTTACAAATGTGTGTTGCGTAGTTGTCAACGGCATACAACACATCATCTCAATCAAGTATCTACGATTCTGTGGCTCTTCTAATTTATAAGTTCTAACAATATGACTAGGTGAAGCGATCTTATCTACACTAGTACCAGCACCTCTTGTATCCCGTGCTTTCTGTCGTATATGATTATATTCTAGATTAAAATGTTGAATGTGTTTACGTCTAGCAAAACTCCAAACATCAATAAATCCATCGTCACCTGAAATAGAACATTTAAGTTCTTTCTTCATACTACCCATATACATAAAACGCAGTATAGGAAGATTATGATTCTTTACTTCTGCTTTTTTGTTTTCGTTATAGGTATTCTTAGTGCTGCTAAAAACACGCATAGGTCGATCCTACTCTGTATATTCTACTTCGTCGACATCCCAGATGTCATCAAATGGTACTACAAATTCTTTACGTGCTGTTGTATCGTAAAGTTCTACCAGTCTGCTTTTAGTATCACGCTTTTGCAATATACCAAAGCCTTCGTACTTGCCTGGACCTTTCAACGGAGTGTCGCTTAGTCCTGGTACACGACCAAATTCATCTAGCATAGTTGTAACACGAAACTTACAACCATAACTTTTGCCTGGTGTAATATCTTCAATCTTCATCATTGTTTTGTTTCCTTATTGCCTATTGTTCTTTACAGTAACATCGATATACAGTGTTGTCAACTATTCTTTTAGATAAAGATGGAAAGCAACACCAATGCGATCCCTATTACTACGATTAACATCTACGTAGTGTACAAGATTGCTATTAAAAAATACGCCTTTGTTTGCTTGTGGCTTTACTTCTATGCAATCAAATGTTTTAAATCCGTTTTCTGTTTTCTCAACAGTGTTCTGACAAAACGTATTGATAAAGTTATTAGGATACGGATTCATTATGATTATGTTACCTGCTCCTTGATCTGCTTGTAACCAATATGCTCCACTATAATGTCCACCTACGTGATGATGCATTGTATGACTTGCACCAGGAGGATTAATATTTGCAAAGAACTTTACAATAGCAGCCTCCATATTAAGTGTTCCTATATTCTTTTGAAAGTATTCAACAAACTGTTCCATTATCATAGCACGTAGTTGATAATACTCTGGCATTGTGTTTATTTCTTTTTGCCAACCATTAACATTACTTGCACCATCTGTTACACTATCTCTTGAGCGTAGTTGGTACAATTGATCTATAGTCATTTGTGTGTAATCTGGATTACCTTCAAACACACTGATATCTTCTTTAAATGTAAAAGTATCTGTAATCATTTCTTTTTCGTACTATTACGTGCTTTGGCTTTTATCTGTGCAGGAGTAAGTCCGCCCGGAGAAAGTTTATCTAGTCTACAGGCAAACAAGTGCTTCTTACCTGTGTTAGATATAAGCACTGGTTGCCCTTCTTTATCAAGCTCAATGTCTACAATTTTGATAGGAACGTTTTTCCAACGTCCTACCATAACTGTATCACCTACATTAATATCTACTGTAAACTTTTTCATTAGATCTTTTCGCCGACTTTGAATCCTCTAAATCTTAGGAACCTTGGAAAACGTAAACTGTATGTTCCGTCTTGGTTTTGTGTAATAGCATCTGCTCTTACTTCAACAACTTGATTTAAGATAGTATCGCGACTAGTCCAAAACTCATCACGATTAGCATCAGAGAAACCACTGCCGACGTTAACATTAATTTTCTTTCCGTCATCAGTCCCTTCACAAATGAATGCACCAAGTTTTCCTTCATTCCGTCCTGTTCCTTCTTCGACATCTTTTACCTCCAATGAAACCTCTATAAACGGTTTCATCTTAAGCCACGCAGTCGATCTCTTACATTGATACACACTATCAATATCTTTAATCATAATACCTTCGTAGCCTTCTTCGACCATTTTCTTATTATAGTCTTTAAACTCTACTTCTCCAACCATTGTATCTAAGTCCACTTCAGTTTGTGGAACAATTTCAATACAACCTGTGTCAGAAAATATATTTGCAAACGTTTCAAGCATCTTGCTTCTACGTCTTTGTCCTTGTATACTTTCACCTTGTTTCCATTCTACTAATGGAATAATATCAAATAGTGCAAGTTTAGCATCTTGTGCTTTTACATTAGACTTTCTGTGTACTTGTTTCATAAGGTCCTGGAAACTGTCACTTACTACTTCGCCATCAAGCACATACGAACGACCAATTTCATCCATATAATATTCTAATGCTTCTGTAATATGTGAGAAGTTTTCCAGTACCTTACCGTTCCTAGTATATTGTGTAACGGTTCTACTTTCATAGTCCACTACTGTAATGCATCTGACGCCGTCTAGTTTCGGCTCCAGTAGTTTTTTACCTTTTACCTTTTTCTCGTGGTTGGCACTATCGTGGGCTAACATACACTCAAAAACAGGAACTTTATACTTGTCCAGTTTAAGTTTCTTTGCAACTTTGTTAACTGTCTTTTCACTGACGCCACAACGTAGATCCTTTATAAGGATACGTCTATACCAGCCGTTCCATTGATCTATTGTTGCAACACTCATTGCAAGTTCAATAGCATCTTTGGCTGCGTGTCCAGTAAGTTTTCTAGTATATAAACTATCTGCTAGTTCCGTAAATGGTTGCCAAGCAAGTCCTTGTCCGTCAACTGTTGCTTCAGGTACTTGTTTCACACCAAATGTGTGCAACTTATCAAGTGTCCAAGCAACGCCTTGAAAGAATTCATCAAGTCCTTCATTCATTGCATCTTCAACAACTTGTTCTTTTGCTAGGCGACTATTGTCGGCTTCTAGTTTAGCGATAATGTCCTGTGGTTGTGTCCTCATTATGCTGCCTCCACAATATCCATTGCCCACTGGTCCCACGGTTCTGTTTCCGTAGCCTTGAGCAAATTAAATTGTACTGTAAATTTTGTATCCAAAACGTCCTCTAACATAGCATCTTTTATAATTCTAAGATCTGCTTTATCGTTAGTATCTATCCATAGAGTGCCGTACTGCCAGTGCATACTGGGAGCAACTGCATTCATTTCACGGAATTGACGATTGATTCTATCGAGTGATTTGGTTTCTAAACCCATAATGTTGCCTTTCTGTTTGCCTAATTATTATATACATTATAGCAAAACTTATGGCGTTTGTCAACCACTTTATTTGAAAATTATGTGATATCCTGGTGCATTTCGGTTAGGAGCGTTGGTTGCTGCGTGATATTGGAACCCAAAATGCAGATCTGAGAATGCTTTTTTGATTAGATCAAGTGTACCGTCTTTGTTGATTGTAATTTTGGCTGCATAAGCACCTTTGTTGCGCATTATGTCTGTCATAAGTTTTTCCATATCTTCTGAGTCTTTGCCGCCTTTTCCGTAAAGGCTGTTCATACTTACTCCTAACAGATATGCAATGTTCTTACTTGCCTCGGATACAAAATCCTTTTTGTAAAGATTATACCCTGTTCTAACTTCTTTTTTCTTTTCCCTTGCAGCACCATCTGTTTCGTCAAAGTTAATGTAGTTAACATAGTCTGCAGGCAATCCAATCGGTTGTATTTTAAACTTACCGCTTTTTAATTCTTTACCATATCCACTTGCGATAGAAATAGGTTTTATTGCTTCTAGCCAAGCCTTGTATTGTTCTTCAGGGCCTTCTAAGTTTGCTAGGTTGTTATCATAATAGTTTTGAATTGCTTTCACAAGTTCAGTATAATTCTTAGGAGCCGCACCAAGTAATTGTTGTATCTCCTCTGCTTCTTTAGTAGGCACTGCAAATGCACCAAAAATTAAATTATCATTTACTTTGCCTGTAAATCTTTCGCCTGACTTTTTAGTTCGCTGGCTGTTTACAAGTTGGAATAACTTTTTACGTCTTTCATCAGTTTCGCCATCTATTGTTTCTTGATAAGCATCAATCATATCTCCGATGCTATCCATACCGTTGCCGCTACCAGATAAACTTTTAACTGCAACAGGCTGACTGCCTACTGTAACATCTATCATTGCTTCGTTACTATCACTTGGAAAACTTATTGCTTGGCTTTCTTGTTTAGCAAGTTGAATAGGTGTTAGTATTTCTCCGAAGTCTTTTGATAGGTTATTAAAACTTGTTTTGTTTGCAGATATGTAAGCCATAAGTTCATCATCTACACTATCACGTTTACCTAATGCAACTTCGACTAATTGTATAAGTGCTGTCTTTAATTTTTCGTCCTTGTACGATCCTAATTTAGAAATAGTTGCTGACGCAAGTGCGTCTGCATTTGGAAATTCTTGCCCACCGAACCCTAGTCTATCAGGAGTCAACTGTTTGTCTGCAACAAGGATAGCACCGCCTGATTCACCTTCCTTTTCTGTATCTTGATTGAATACTATAGGAGCAACTCTTTCTTCGTCTCCATCTTTCAATATAAACAATTTTCTAATAAATTGCGCCTTGCCTGATAAATCTGCAAGGATCATTTTATCTACAGGATCAGTAGGATCTAACATTTGGTCCATCTGATTGATTTCGTCTGCTACTTCTGAATAAGGAGCATATAAAACTCGTACGTGAGGCGGCTTAGTTCCTTTGCGTTCTGCTTTGCTCTTAGGATATTCCTTTTTAATAATGGCATCAATCTGTTGCGCTAGTCTATCAAGATCAGCATTACTCGCATAGGTTCGTGCTGCTTGTTCTGGATCCTTAGTAACAAGGCCTTTATCGTCAACAAAAACGGGTTCTGCACTTACTCTTGTAGCCATTTCTTTTATTTCAAACCATCTCATAGTACTATTTATTTCTAACCATAATACAGTCGTTTGTATTGACAGTCAACCACATTTGTATTATAATAGTGCTTTAGGTGGGTAATTATTAGTATGAAGATTATTGTTACAGGCGGATTAGGACTTATTGGACACAATGTTACACGTAAACTTGTGGACAAAGGTCACGAAGTGTTTATTATAGACAATTCAACAAATTATGGCATTGTGCCTGTATCAGAAATTACATATTTGTTGCAGAAGCGCAGTGAAAAGGTTGCAGGTGTGTTTGTGTATGATGTCGATGTAGCAAACGTAGAAGCAGTAGAACGTGTTATATCACAAATCAAACCAGATGCAATTATACATCTTGCTAGTTTTCCAAGACAAAAGGTTGTAAATGCAGACCCTGTACTTGCAAGTAGAGTGATGAGTACAGGACTTTTAAACATATTAGAATGTTGTAAGAAATATGATGTGCCTAGAATATTGTATACATCAAGCAGTATGGTATACGGAGACTTTGAAGACTTTGTAACCGAAGATGCTGTATGCAAACCAAAAGGCCAATACGCTATTATGAAACTTGCAGGTGAATGGCTTATTAAAGATTATGCCAAACACGGAATTGGATATACAATTGTGCGTCCAAGCGCAGTATACGGTCCATATGATGTAGAGGATAGAGTGATAAGCAAGTTCTTACTAACAGCAATGCGTGGAGGAATACTACACGTTAATGGTGTAAACGAAACATTAGACTTTACATATGTAGATGACGCAGCCAACGGAATAGTAGATGCTATTATAAGTGACAGCACAATAGATAAGACTTATAACATAACAAAGAGTCATAGCGTTACACTTTTAGAAGCAGCAGAATATGCAGTGCAACTTGCAGGACAAGGCGAAATTATTATTAGAGATAAAGATGAAGACTTTCCTAGCAGGGGTGCATTAGATATTACAGCAGCCAGAAGAGATTTTGGTTTTGACCCACAGGTCGATGTTGAAGAAGGATTTAAAATTTATTATGATTGGCTAACCAATGATGAGTATTGGAGCAAGTCACTTGTTGACAAATCGTAAAATGCATACTATAATAACAAAATAAACTAGGAGAACAAATTAAATGGCATTGGTACCTATGGTAGTAGAAAGTACGCAGAAAGGCGAAAGAGCGTACGACATTTACAGTAGAATTTTAAAAGATAGAATTATTATGCTTAACGGACCTGTTGAGGATATGATGGCTAATCTAATCGTAGCACAGTTATTGTTTTTGGAATCAGAAGATTCAAGCAAAGATATTAACCTGTTTATTAATAGTCCAGGCGGTGTAGTAACTGCTGGTATGAGCATCTATGATACAATGCAATTTGTTAAGCCAGATATCAAAACTTATGTTATGGGTCAAGCGTGTTCAATGGGTTCACTTTTAGCACAAGCAGGAGCAGAAGGCAAACGTTTTATGTTACCTAATGCAAGGCATATGATTCACCAACCTAGTGGTGGTGCTAGAGGACAAGCAACTGATATGCAAATTCAGGTAGAAGAAATCCTTAAGATGAAAAAGGAACTTACTGCCATTTATGAAAAGCATAACAGCAAAGGTAAAACGTTTGATGAACTTGCAGCAGATATGGAACGTGATAAGTTTATGAGTGCAAAAGAAGCATTAGACTACGGACTTATCGACGAAATAATTGAAAAAAGACCATAGAGAGGAATAAGGTGGGAAAATTGGCAACTAAAGGACTTAACGGACTTAAAAAAAGAAATAAAAAATACGTTACAGAAGTATTATTCAACAACAGGACTGCTGAAGTAAGAGAAGAATCTCATTATGTTGTTGATATGTTTGAAAACGGTAAACTAATCGAAAGCAGACCTATTGTAGGACACAGTAAACATTATGCAGATGATTGTGCTACAAATTGGGTCGAAGGAATTATCAAGTGAGTACACTTTTAACACAAGGCAAAATAGAACACGACTGGGGTTATGAACTAGTATGGGCAAGTAGTAAAAACTATTGCGGCAAGATACTTGTATTTGAAAAGCGAGGAGCAACTACGCCTATGTGGATTCATAAAGAAAGACGTAAGAGTTGGTTTGTGAATTCAGGCAAATTTAAACTTAAATTTATTGATGTAAAAACAGGACTAGAACGTGTTGTAGATCTTGACGAAGGTAGAAATGTAGACATATCTGAAATGAGTCCACATCAGTTAGAGTGTGTTCATCCTAATAGTGTTATTTTTGAAGTAGGTACCCCTCACTGGGATACTGATGATTTTAAACTTAGTCCGAATTCTTCTCAAAAACTGCCTGAAGGGCAATAATTAAATTTTCTATCATTCCATCTGTATGATATGGAGTAGGGGCAAATCTTAAACGTTCTGTACCTTCTGCAACTGTAGGATAGTTAATTGGTTGTACATAAATGTTATGATCATTTAATAGGTCATCGCTCATTATTTTACATTTTTTCGCATCACCAACAAGCACAGGAACAATATGTGTAGTGCTACATTCCATTACTTTAATACCATTCTTGGTTAATCTGTGTTTTAGTTTTCTAGCACGTTCTTGATGTTTCTCTCTAACTTCGTTATGTTCTTTTAGATATTTGACAGCAGCCATTGCTCCAGCACACATAACAGGACTCATAGAAGTAGTAAAAATAAAACCGGAAGAGACCGAACGGATAGCATCAATTACTTCAGCGTCAGCCGCAATGTAGCCTCCTTGCGTACCAAATGCTTTTCCAAGGGTTCCGTTGATTATATCAACACGGGATTGTAGCCCTAACTTCTCCGTCCAGCCCCCGCCGTGATCACCGTAGAGCCCTACTGCGTGAACTTCATCAATATATGTTATTGCTCTGTACTTGTCTGCAATATCACATACTTCTTTCATAGGCGAAATATCACCGTCCATTGAATACACTGATTCAAATACAATACAAGGCACTTGCCCTGCAATTACAGCACTTGAACATAATTCTTCTAAATGCTCTAAGTCGTTATGCTTCCAAATCATCTTTGGTGCTTTACTGTTTCTTATGCCTTCGATTATACTAGCGTGATTATTACTATCAGAAATATAAACAAGATTAGGTATAATTTTTGGTAATGAAATTAAACTCCATTCATTAGCAACATACGCCGAAGTAAACAATAATGCTCTTGCTTTGTTGTGTAGTGTAGCAAGTTCGTGTTCTAATGCTACGTGATAATGACTAGTGCCACCAATGTTTCTTGTACCGCCGGAACCACTACCTGTTTGATCAAGTGCGGTATGCATAGCATCGATCACAACTTTATGTTGGCCCATACCTAAATAATCGTTACTACACCAATTTGTTATGTTTTTGATATTGTACGGACCGTACCAGATAGAGTTAGGAAATTCTCCTCGCTCTCTTACTATGTCATTAAATACTCTATATCTACCGTTATCTTTTAGACTTTTTAGTAGATCGTTTATGGGTTTCTTGTCTATCATTTCTAATTTCTTCTTTAGTGTGTATATAGGTAGGATGTCCGTATGCATTAGTATATGAATATATTCCTAATCGTGCTAGTTCTTCCTCGCATTCACCGTAACTTTTCCACCATCTTTTTAACGCTTTTAACATAACTGTATTTAACTAAATACGTATATAAGGAGAGTGAACAATGGCAGCAAACGGTATATCAACACAAGCATTGAAAAGAACCAGACAAGATCAGAAACTTGCACTTGCTAATGCAGATAGAACAGCACGTAATGTAGTAGAAGCAGGGCGTTATACAGACGTTACAGCAGATGCTACACAACTCCCTACTAGATATCACCCTTCGGACAATAACGGAGCATTGGTTGATAATACTAACTCAGGTGGCTTAAAAGAAGGCCGTCCGTACGCTGCTTAACAGTTAATTAAATAAATACTCATATAATTAACAAGGAGTATATGTGGCTTTTTTAGTGCATAACCTACCACCCGTTGAAGTGTATGTGAAGAAAGAATATCTTTATGATCATCAAAAGGGACACGGTGAACTTACTCCAGGTATGTGGATTAGTATTAGAAGCATACAGGGAAAAGCATTATACTTTGAAACATTATTATTAGAGTACGGAGCGTTGTACGACAAACTTCCTATATCGGCATTTGTTTGGAAAGAAGATTACGATAAAGACAATCAACTTCCACTAGACACACTACAGATATGGGACTGCTTTGATTATGATATCACAGTAATTAAAAAGCCTTTGCTTTGCGACTGTGAATTTTTTGGTAAGGATCGCAAGATGCATAAAGGAGAGTATATGTTTACACTTGATACCTGTCACGCACAGAGTAGCACACTAGACACAAACTTCTCTGAACACGATCCAGAGCATAAATCTTTTAATGTAATTAAATTAGATAATGGACAGATTGCTGCACAGCCAAACAACAGAGTGGTATTTACAGATCAAAGTTTAGTACCAGCAGAAAGGAAGACACCAGACTTCAAAGTATGCACTCAAAACTATACAGTTGAAAACAATCCTAAGTGGAGTGTTGGACATACTGACGAATGGGCGTATAAAGATAAAGGTGAAGGTCTGAAAGATTAAAATACATAAGGAGCGATTACAATGTATGAATATAGAGCAACTGTCGTTAAGGTAGTAGATGGCGACACAGTAGATGTAGATATCGATTTAGGCTTTGGTATCTGTATGAAAGATGAGCGTGTAAGAATTATGGGTATTGATACACCTGAATCACGCACAAGAGATAAAGTAGAAGATTTATTTGGCGAAGCAGCAAAGGCTAGAGTGGCACAATTGCTATCTGGTGATGTAGTTTTAAAAACACAAATTGCACGTAATGGCGAAGATATGAAAGGCAAGTTTGGACGTATCTTGGGCGATTTCCTAATTGGTGATAAAATGTTAACAGACATACTAATTGAAGAAGGTCACGCTGTAGCATACTTTGGCGGTAGCAAAGAAGAAATTGCTATGAAACACTTGGCAAATAGAGAGAAACTACTTCGTGAAGGTCTTATTAGTAGAGAGTCATATGATGCTGCTGTAACCTTAATGGCTGAGAAATAGTAGTACTTTTTGCTAAATATTAGTAGAGAGGTGAAACAAGATGTTTAGAAACGTCCTAGTAGTTTTGCTCGGGACGATCTTAACAATGTCGATCGCCGCAGCAGAACCTAAAATAGAAGAAAACTTGCCTACACCTGTAGAGCCAAGTTACAGACTGCTACCATCTTTTATCAACTGCACAGATGTCGACAATTTAGATACTATAGTTGGCAATTACAGTGAAATACCGTTTAGTATAGGTGAAGGTACAATCCTTATTCCTGCACCGCCTGGAAGATTTGAAGGACAAATTAGAACTTATGTTAACCCAGATTCTAGCAGTTTCACTATAGTTTTAATGCTAGATGAAACAGTTGGTTGTATACTTGTAATGGGCAGAAACTTTGGTCCTTGGGTAGGAGAAAATACACTGTAAATCATAAATACGTAATAATTACGGGAGCGAAAACAAATGATTTCAAAATTGTCTTTTAAAGAACGTTCTGTTCTTTTTGCCAAACTGGCACAGATTGCTTACCTAGACGAAAAAGCAGCAACTAAAAAAGCAAAATCAATGGGCTTCACTACAGTTGAATTCTACAACTTAGATGGCGCACAAACTTATAGATTTATGAACAAGCACGATCTTGTTATTGCGTGTAGAGGTACTGAGCCAACAGAATTCAATGATATAAAAGCAGATTTGAAAGCAATGCCCGTAATTGCTGAAACAGTTTCAAGAGTACATAGAGGCTTCAAACAAGAAGTAGATGAATTATGGCCTATGGTACTAGAAGATCTAGAACGCACAGTAAATGACAAAAAGAAAATATGGTTCTGCGGACACAGTCTAGGAGCAGCAATGGCAACTATTATGGCTAGTCGCTGTCACTTGTATCCTGATGTAGAACCTGTAGAAGAACTTTACACATACGGCTCTCCAAGAGTAGGATGGCCTACATATTCAAACAGTTTGGGTGTAACACATCATCGTTGGAAAAACAATAATGATATAGTAACTGGTGTACCTCTTGCAATTATGGGTTACAAACATCACGGTGAATTACATTATCTGAATGCTTGGGGCAATGTACGTAAACCTACAGGCTGGCAACTTGTAAAAGATAAGTTCCGTGGTATTTGGATGGGTCTGAAGAAAGGTAAAATAGATAGTTTCTCAGATCACAGTATGGTTGAATATGTTAAGCATCTTGAAAAATATGCTGCCGGTAAAGAAACTCCACAAGTGTAATAAAACTTTAATATTCTTTTCTTGACAAATCACAAAAAATATTGTTAAATAAAATTGTAACAATTATGTTACCAGCAGGGCAACGTCGAGCCCTGTCTTAATATGTGAGAGCCGTGGTCAAAGCGGCAAGCAGAGGAGAAATAATAATGGACGCACTCACCCTATGGATGGCCGTAGGATTCCTTTTCGCAGGATACGCAGTCATCGCAAATGATTCAGTACAAACTCTCGGTACTTGGATAGCATCAAACAATGAGAGATTCAATTGGAAAGTTATGTGGGGAGCGGCTTCAGCCGTTTTGTTATATACGCTTTGGTATGGTTGGTATGTAAATGGTGGAGACATAAGTTACGGACGACTAAACAAAATACCGTTCCAAGAAATACAATGGTATCACGCAATGGCTCCGGCTTTGCTTTTAATACTTACAAGAATAGGTGTGCCAGTTAGCACATCTTTTTTAGTATTAAGTGCCTTTGCTAGTACATTTGTGCTAGAAAAAATGCTTGTTAAAAGTATGATGGGTTATGCAGTGGCGGCAGTCGCAGCATATGTAATTTGGATAGGAGTTACTAAACTACTAGACGAAGCAAAGCCTGTCAAAGAAGAACATAAACAATGGTGGAGAATAGGACAGTGGGTAACCACAGGCTTCCTATGGTTCACTTGGCTATCACACGATATGGCTAACATTGCCGTGTTCCTACCTAGACAGATACCTTGGGATCTTATGATAATGATTTCACTTGTGTTTGTTGTAGGCTTAGGCTTTATGTTCCGTGAAGGTGGAGGTAAGATACAAAAGATTGTATTAGAAAAACATAATACTAGATACGTAAGGTCAGCAACTATTATTGATGCTGTTTATTGGCTTATCCTTTGGTTCTTTAAAGAACTAAATGACATACCGATGAGTACAACTTGGGTGTTCGTTGGACTATTATGTGGACGTGAACTTGCTATGGCAACTATGACAGGCAAGGAAAAGTTCAAGACAGTTTTTCCATTAGTTACCAAAGACTTCATTAAGATGATGATCGGATTAGGTGCTTCAGTAGGTGTAGTGTTAATGATACACTACGTTATTGTACCTAACGGATACTAGAACTACAAGTCATAAAAATAGAGTGCCTTCGACAAGCACTCTATTTTTTTATGCTGTTACTAGATTAAATATTTCTTTCCAGTTCTTAACTATTGTAACATCAGGGTGTTTATATCCCATATTATGTCCGTGTTCAATTAAGATACTGTTCAACCCTGCATTAACACCTGCTACTGCATTCTCTGGTTTGTCTTCTACCCACCAACATCCTGTGTCAGCGTATGGAGCAAGTGCTTCGTCTTTGTCATCACCTGTACCTAGTATCACAAACTTTTCAAATGCTGTTTTACCAAACAGTTTTTGCAAGTTCATCTTACGTAATTTTTGTGCGTTACGATCATTTGAAAGACTTGTTACACAATGGAATTTAAATCCGTGTTCTTCGTGCAATCTCTTTACATAAAACACAGCATCTCTTAGTGCAGGTAAAAAGCCTATGTGAGCACTTTCATTAAAAGTTTTAATTAACTTCTTTCCTTGCTCTTTACTAATACCATATCGTAAGTCCATACCGTATACGAACTGATGCCCTTCTTGCTTTTCAAATCCGTGTTCTAACATCCAAACATTGAATGCCCATTCCCAATCTAACAAGACACCATCAGCGTCTACTAGTATTACTTTGTCTTTCACTATTTTGCCTTTCTTCATATAAGGTGTAATATAATATACACTTGCAATGCCAAAACTATAATTGGAACTATAGTTCTAACCAATTCCATAGTGTGATTATATTCATCTAATTTACGTTCTAGTTTGTTTCGTTTCTTCTTAATCATATGCGTATTATACAATCTACTGTTGTGTTTGTCAACCAATAGAAAAGGTGTTAGCCTATTATTGACTAACACCCCATTCTATGTACTTTATTATGATGGCTATGCCCTTACTATATATTCTTCATCCCTTAGGGAGTTTTATTGCTGTATACTATTTTTTGGTAGTGTTAATGAAGTTGTAAAACTTCTCAGCAGTTTCAAGAACTTGATCAACACCTGGAATTTCTGGCATCCCAACTTTGTTTACGATCTCACCTGTTTGTGGATCACGTTTGGATGTAATTTCCCAACCATTCCATTTGTTTGAATATTCAAACTCTGTGAATGATTTTGCCATATCTAATACAGTGGTACGAATCTCGTAACCATTTTTATTAAATTGTACTTTTGGAAGTGTTTCACGCACTGATTGTGCTAACTGCTCGGCACCCTTCTCGATGCCTTCTTTAAAGGTCTTGTTCATACTATTCTCCTTTTGTGTGTATGTGTGTATTGTTACTAATGTAACATAATTATTTAGCCATTGTCTACGTACTTAATAAAATTTTTTTATCCAAACAACCGTCTTTTAGGCACCGTAAACCATTTATGGTATTATTACTAATAGATAACCTTACCTAAATAATACACTGGCTGCACGTATAGATGTAGCAGGTAAACAAAGGAGGGTTTTCATTATGGAGATTCTTAATAAAGTAAAGACTTGGGCAGGTGCCTTAACAGAAGCAGGAATAAGTTTGCTTTCACTAGGTATCATTTTAGAAGTCTTGTTCAACGGACAGAACATTCCGTTCTGGCCAAACATCAACATTATTGCTAACATTCAAAACATTGTTGCAGGATTTTCTGCACAAGGTTTAGTTGGCCTTGTTGCTGTATGGGTTTTATATTCAATCTACAATCGTAAATAATATATAGACTCAACTTGAAAAAGTTGTAGGGGAGTCATCTTGGCGGGCGGCTCCCCTATTTTTTTAGATTTGTTTCTTAGGTTTAGGACTTGTTAAGAAATCGTTTTCTTCATCTGTATAAGGCCACATTATAATGCACCTCCCCAAAACATTCCGTTCAGTGTCATTAAACAAATTAATACACCAAACATAATAGTTACTGGTATTGCTGCTTGAAAAAATTTAATAATCATTATGCTGCTTTCCCTTTCCAAAATGCTACCTTATGACCTCTCAAGTAATGATCGCCTGGCTCGTATTCAGCCTTTGCTTTCTTTACTTTCTCAAGTCTGCGTATCGCGTCAAGTTTTTTACCTGCTAGTTTTGATCTTTCTAACAACAGGTGTCTTGCTTGTTCGTGATATCCTTGTGATGCTAGTTGTGATGCTGCTCTTGAATATCCAACTGCTTCAAATGTGTTTTTTACTCTTTGCCAGATTAACATTAGATTCTCCTCTCTATAAGTGTGTATGTGTTAATGTCTAAAACGTTGCGTGTAAGTGCCGAAAGGCCCGACTTTGATCTCGCCCCTATCCAATTGCCTGATCCTGCGTTCCAAGTCAGCGTGATCAGTAGACTGACCGAGATAACTCTCAACCCAATCCTTTTCGCTTTGAAATAGTTGCTTGATGAATTTAAGTAAGGTTCGCATTTAAGCCACCTCCTTACGGTAAATTCTAGGTCCGTGTAATTCTGTACTTGTAGGTGCACGGCCATTGTGTTTTAGCATAAAGTCGTATGCATATTTCCAATCGTTGCCGTATTCAGTTTTGGCCCAAGTCAATAGTTGATTGCGGTGACTGTCGGTCATACCGCGTTTCATCCAAGACATCAGACCACTTAACATTAAGTGTGCCATTTTTTTCTCCTTCGATGTATGGATGCTTAAGGAAAGCAATACCCCGGTCTTTGCCGGCGTCAGTAGTCTTTGCTACCGTCAGTGGTCTTTTCCACCGTCAATCGCTTGTAAGGCGTGGATAACGCCCTGGTCTATCCCAGTGTCTGTGTGTCAAATAGTACAGCATCACTGTACTATTCACCTTTATTTATACTAATATAATAAACTATGCATAAAAAGTCAAGCATTTTCCTATTACTTTTGTGCATAACGTCAGTGCTAAATTTGCATACCTCTGTCAACTTAAAGTTGATGGTTGACAAAGCGTTTCAGTGCGTGTATACTTTAGCAGTAAAAAGGGTAAATAGTAACATACAAGTTGGGCTTTATATATTATGAAATTTAAAACTAGATCAATCTTACAAGAACTTAATGAAATTGCAGAAAAAAGAGACACAGAGTCTCTGATTCAAAGCAGAGCTACTAATATTATTGATAGTGCAGTTAATCTTATTGAAAGTATGTATAAGGCTTACCCAGAAGACGTTGCGTTAGAATTAGAAAGACGTTTTATTAATAGTATTAAAGGTGCTGACAGCAGTAAATTTACTAGAGGCATCAAAAAGATAGTAGAAAGTAAGAGAGCGGATAAAAAGAATGAAGACTAATTTAAGCGAAGGTGGCAACGTATTTAAGAATGAGACTGACGCTCTTACTCAACGTATAGCGACAGCAGACGTAGATAGCACTGTTGACTTTATTGAAAAAATTACAGACCTAGACTTTACTAGCGAGAAAGATGATGAGGGCAAACCTTCAGCAAGGCTAGGAACTACAGGTAGAAAAGAAAAGCCAGATGGAACATTTGAAGAAAATAGTTCAGGCGATTTAGATCTTAGTGTTGACCTTAACAAAGTATCAAAAGACGAAGTAATTGCTAAACTTACTAAGTGGTGCAAATCACAAGGTATCAAAGACGAAGATATTATGAACGTTGGTAGAAAGAAAACTGACGGTTGGATTAAAGATGCTGGAGACCAAGTACACTTTAGAGCTCCTATTAATGGTTCAAAAGAAAATGGATTTGTACAAACAGACTTTATGTTTTCAAAGAACGTAAACTTTCAGCGAGGATCAATGATAGGTGGTTCAGGACAGTACAGAGGAGAGCACCGACACATTGTTCTATCAAGTATTGCTAGAGCAAGAGGTATAAAGTATAGTCCTAAGTTTGGTTTAGTTGATCCAGAGACTAACGAACCTTTACCTAATGGCGATGACTGGAACAGCATTGCTAAACAGTTGCTAGGACAAAGTGCAACAGTGGCAGATGTTAAGAGCGTAGATGCTATTATAAACTACATCAAAAAACTTCCTAACTACGAAGAACTAATTTCTAGTGCAAGAGAAACACTTGCACGTTACGATATAGAACTTCCTAAGAAAGAGGCTATTGAAAGTTACCAACCAGGATCAATTGGTTGGATGCGTTCAATGATTGATATAGTTAAATGAGAATAGTTGAAGTAGTCGACATAAGATATAGTGCATTTGAAAAGCCAGGTAAGATGCACGTGATAGGCGGAGTGTACGACAAGAAGAAAAATTTAAAAGTGCCACACGCAAAGTACGTGGACAAAACAAATAGACAAAAGAAGTTACTTAAAAAATGAGAGCATACCAATTTATAACAGAAGCAAAGAAAGTAGGTAGAGAGTTTAATCACTTGGAAGACCTTGTGTTTACAGATCCTGCTGACGGCGCAAAGAAAGCAGTGCAACTTCTAAAAGGTATGGAACAAGATGCATCAGACGTTGCAATTAAATGGGACGGTAACCCAACAGTATATTGGGGACGTGATGATGACGGAACATTTAGACTAGTTGGTAAGAACAACTGGGGTAGAGAAGAAGGCAAGTCAAGCAGTCCTGATGAACTAGAAAGATTTATTAATAGTAGAGGCAAAGGCGAAGACTGGCGTGAAAAGTTTGCAAAAGATATGGCAGGACTTTGGCCTATATTTGAAAAGGCCACACCAGCAGACTTTAAAGGTTATTTGTACGGAGACTTATTATATCATCCTGGAAAGCCTTATGCAGGTAGTGATGGATACATTAGTTTTACTCCTAACCAGGTTACCTACAATGTTAAAGTAGATAGTCCTATTGGTAGACGTATTGCTAAAAGTAAAATAGCAGTTGCGGCACATAATGCTTATCAGTACTTTGGAGATAAAAGCGGAACACCAATTAAAGATGTAGAACAGTTTAATGGTACACCAGACTTAGTAGTTGTAGGACAACAATATGTAAGCAAAGCACCTGCGGTTAATGCTGATAATTTAGATAACATAGAAAAGATTGCAAACAGAGCGCAACAAGGTATTGCAAACTTCTTTGAACCAAAGCCAGGACTATCTGATTTACAAGATATATTTTACACATTCTTTAACCAAATGAGCCGTGCTAAAAAATTAAATGACCTTAACACCAAGAGCTTTAGCAATTGGCTTCAAAATTCAAAGGTATCACGCAATAAACAAGAGAAGATTATAAATATTATTAACACAGAGCCGAGAACAGCATCGGACATCTTTTACTTGGTAACTGAACTTATGAAAGCCAAGAACGAAGTAATTGATGAACTAGATAAAGCAGAAGGCGATGTAATGTCATCAACAGGTGGCAAGCCAGGCGGCGAAGGTTATGTTAAAACTGGCGACAAGGTTAAACTTGTACCAAGAGACCGTTGGACACCGTTTAGAGCCGACTAAAACCGCCAAAATCCCCTTAAAACACGCCATTACCCTTATAAAAACCTATTTTGGATAAATACAATTGCTAGAAAAATAGCGGCCCTGGAGAAGGGTTAACATTATCAGAGGAGAAAATATAATGGCTGATTTATCAAACGGAAGTTCAGTCTTCCAAACTTACAACAACGCTGGAACAGGTGTTGCTGAACTAGGTGACAACAAAAAAGCACTAACACCAGGAAATGGTATTGCTGGTCGTACTAGAATCATTAACCTTGCTAAAACAAATATGACTCAAGCAGAATTAGATGCTGCTTTAGAATTTTTGGCACAAGGTGGAACTGCAGGTACTGACGATGCACACACAATCGTTGGTGTACAACCTTTAACTGAATCAGGTGTATTCACAAGTGGAACTACTGATAACGTACAAGTTGCTATCCAAGGAACAGGCGCATTTACTGCTGCTGCAGACTTTGGTGTTGGTTCAACTGGCGTAACAAGTTCATTACTTGCTGAGTTCTCTGGAATTTCAGGCTAATAGTAAGTTTTTAACTTTACTTAAAGGAAAGGGTGTCAATTCGTTGGCACCCTTTTTTTATGACTGATAAGTATTATCAGTATGCAAACATTTACCATTCAAACACTTGTTGATATAACTGTTACAAATCCTAGTCGTGATGAAACAGATCCTATTCTTATAGCACAACAAGGAAACTTTAATAGTCTTATCCAAGGCATAGGTATGAGAGCAAATATATACTACGAGTTCAATCCGATGACAAAACAAGAAAACGGAAAAAAATATTGGATGTGGGCATTTAAAGTTGAACAACAAGGCATATGGCAAATTGGTGACGATCCACTTGCACTTCTTAAGAGTGACTTAGATGGCATACCTATCATAGGTACACTTACAAATACGTTGGACATAAAGCCTGCCGTGTTCTGTACCAAAGGTGAACAACAGAATATTTGGCTTTCAGTGGCCATATTTTAAGTTTACGATAATCATTAAATAATAGTATGAACAGGTTATATTACAATATCATTATGTTAAGCACTATCTTTTTTATGGTGTTTGGCTTCCTACTATCATTGTATGGATTACACATCGAAGCACATAATATAGTTTATGTGGGTGTTACCATTATGGCAGGCGTGTGTGCTGTATGGTGGTTTTGGGTTATGTTTGTAATTAAGGATATGTTTGACAGGGTTGAAAAGGCAGCAGACAAAATGGTTGAAGTTAAAGTTGAATTAGGAGGCATAAAAGGGCTTATTAGAAAACTGTTTGAACGCAACGATGATAAATAAACATATAGGCAATTACATTTAGGCTATCTTAAAAACACATTAGGCCAACTAACAAGTTTACTAATTGTCCCTAGAGTAGGGATATTGTTTTGGAGAACAAGATGGCTAAGAGCCAAACAACAAGTTTAGAAAGAGAAAGTTTAGAAGCACACGTTGATCTGTGCGCACTTCGCTATGAGCAACTAGATAACCGTATGGACAACTTAGAACAGAAAGTTGATAACATCCATAGGGATATTACAGAAGGCCAAAAAGGATTAACAAAAGTAATTATTGGTACAACAGGTACTGTAATTGCAGCAGTCCTTTCGGTAGTTGTTACTATTATGCTCAAGATGTAAGCATCACATTTATAGATTGTTTAAATACTGGCCTAAGGGCCTTTTTTTATGAATGAAGTATCAAAGCGTTTTGAACAGATAGTTAAGACAACTTATCGTAAGTTCCTTGATCAAGGAACTATCCTACCCGAACGTACAGAAAAAGGCATTAAAGTAGGAGATGCTCTAATCAGATCAGACGGTCCATACAAGGATATACTTAGAAAAGACAAACTAGTATGGGCTACAGTATCTTTAAATGCTGTTGCTATTAGACTAGCAAATCTTGTAGCCTGGGACGCAGATCACGCATTGCAGAAAGAAATATTTGCATTAGACCAAAAATATAGTAAATACTTTGTTGATAGTAAGATATTTTTAGATAACTATCATAGAGCAGTAAATAACAACGACGATATCAGAGCAGAAATACTGTGGATTAGATATCAAGATGCCAAAGAAAGGGCTATTATTTTGAAAGACCAAGCAGAGGATTTAGCACGGTTTTGAATAAATATAATATAACATCTGGGAAGAGGACAATGAAAACACAAGACCTATTTAAAATTAATGCAGAAAAGATCAATGAGTCTATGCTTAAGACTTTCGGTCAACAAATTGATTTAGCATCATTTGATATTGCTAAATTAGAAGACGCAAGAAACAAATTGCGCACACAATTACACGATGCAAGAAGTAATGCTGAGTTTAACGAAAACGTTGAAAATGATGCATTTTATAAAGCACAGTTTATGTTAGATGCAATTAACAAAGAACTAGCAGAACGTGAAGAATCTGCAATTGATGGTCTTGAACTTGATGAATCCCCAGAGCAACAAGAAACAGACACCAACGGAGAAGAAATGAATAAAGTTACAGAAGGTGAAGTTCAACAGGCTAGTGCTATTGTTACTTCCAAAACAATGGTTGACAAAGTTGGTCGTTACATTGAAGAACTTTCCGGTATGGAAAACGAAACACTTCTACAGTTAGGTGATTCAATTAGAGACGAGTTTGGCAACGAACAATCAAAAACATTTATTGAATCAAGTGCACCTGCAATCCAGGCTGCTATTGAAGCATTAAAAACTACACGTGATACACTTTCATCTGCTACAAGACAACTTACAGGTGAAGAAACAGGCGGCGATATGCTTGGTGCAGAACCTGCAGGTGAACCGACTGATATGGCTGAGCCGGCAGACGCAGGAGCAGATGCAGCAGCAGACACAATGGAACCAGCAGCAACAGATGATTTTGCAACAGCAGAACCAGCAGCAGGTGGCATTGAAGCAGCAGGCCGTGAAAAACGTGAATCAATTGACTTTGAAAATCGCTTATTAAAAACATTAGCAGGTTAACAAATGAAACTTAACGAGTTCTATAAAGATAAAGAACTTGATGAGATTGTTCCTGCTTTAAGCACAGCAACTCAACCAGGTGGTGCTGAACCTCAACCAGGTGCAACACAAACTGCTGAGCCTGTCAAAGGACAAATGCCAACTGATCCTATGAAAGCAGCAGCCGATGCAAAAGCAGCACAGGCAGCGGCAGCAAAACAAAAGCAAGATCAGATTAAAGACACACAAGAAGCAATCAAAGCAAAGGAACAAGAGTTAATGGATCTTAGAAATAAGATGGCCGAACTTCAAAAAATGTAAAATGAGATTTAGAGAATTTGCACCAGATATGATGATTGACAGATACGTAATTACGTTAAAAAATCTTATCGGTCGTGCATCTGCTAAAAAAGTTCCTAGCAAACTAAATTGGATAGCACTTAATAAAATCCTAAAAAGCAATGATGCTAGTTTGGTTGCAGACTATGAAACATTCAAAGCAGTGTATGATCAATCACCTGCAATACAAGGTTTGGTAAAAAACTTTGATGCTAAAGGTGTAGAATTAAATGTTCCGGGAGCACCGGATGCAGATGAAAAGCCAGAGGACGGCACTGATAGCCAAGCAGCAGTTGATAAAGCAGCAGCCGCAGCAGCACCACAGCAATTGGCACAACAAACTGCTTAATCACTCTTGACAAACACACAATAAGGTAGTACTATATACAGTATGACTGAGAAATATACCCCACCTCCATTCGTTGAAAGATACGAATATCATTCGCTCAAACAGGTAAATGATCCTGTACGTAAAAAAAGAGTATATGTTACACCTGACGGAGATAAACTTCCAAGTGTTACAACTATTCTAAGTTCTACAAAAGATATGACACACCTTATAGAATGGCGTAAGCGTGTCGGCGAAGAGAAAGCAAGACAAATTACTACAGAGGCAGCAGGTGTTGGTACAGCAATGCACGCCAACCTTGAAAGATTTTTATGTGGATTAGAAAGAAAGCCAGGTAATAATCAAGTACACGTCAAAGCAAATGATATGGCATCAGTTATAATTGAGAATGGACTTAAAGATGTAAATGAAGTATGGGCTATGGAACAAAGTTTATATTTCCCAGGGTTATATTCAGGTACAACAGACTTATGTGGTGTTTATAAGGGCAAGCCTGCTATTATGGACCACAAACAAACTAATAAGCCTAAGAAAGCAGAATGGGTTGAAGATTACTATTTGCAACTTGTAGCATATGCAATGGCACATAACGAAGTATACGGCACAGACATTAAAACAGGCGTTATTTTTATGTGCAGCAGAGACCTACAATACCAGCAATTTGAGGTAACAGAAGACACTTTTGCAAAATATCAAGATATGTGGCTTAATAAAGTAGAAGAGTATTACAACTCTTTATAGTACAGTCTGACAAAACTCCATTTGTCTGATAAATACTTGTAAGATTAAATAGGAGCAGATAGTGGCTGTCGTACAAATAAGCAAAATACAAATTAGACGTGGTAAAAAGAACAGTGATTCTGGCGTACCACAGTTAAGTTCAGCAGAACTTGCTTGGGCAGTCGATACACAAGAACTATTCATTGGTAATGGTAGCGTAGAAGAAGGCGCACCACAAGTTGGTAATACAAAGATTTTAACTAACAATGATAATATTCTTGAACTAGCATCAAGTTATCAGTTTGCTTCAGATGATCCATCTATTACATTAAGCACAAAGCGTCCACTACTAGATAAGATTGATGAGATCGAAGTTAGTGTTGCTGACTTTGGTGCAGTTGGTGATGGTTCAACAGATAACACAACATTCTTTGAGAATGCATTAACAGAATTATTTAGAAATACAGATCCAGATTATAAAAAAGTTTTACGTGTTCCTAACGGAGAGTTTTTGTTCTTAGGTAACGTTACTATTCCTAGCAATGCTATTATAAGAGGAGAAACACGTGATGGATCTATTCTTAAGTTTGACACAGTAAGTGCAAACTTCCAAACATCAGAAGGCTTAGGACTTGCAGACTTTACAAGTTCTAATAGACCAAGTAACATTGAAATTGGTAACCTAACAGTTTTACGTTCTTCAGGATCAATTGACTTAACAGGTACAGCCAATGTTAAATTTGATGGCGTAAAATTTAAAGGCGAGTATGTGCTAGGACAAACAATTACAAGTTTGACAGCAGAACCTGCCGCGGTAAGTTGGAGTAATACTATTGAAGGTATTAAGACAACTGATATTGAATTTGTTAATTGTCAGTTTGACAATAACAGTGTAGGAATTAAATGTATACAGACATCCGCACTTACAACTAAAGTAGATATTATTAATTGTAAGTTTGACGTTGGTGATACTTCTGTTTACATTGAAGGCGTCACAGAACAAGGAAATGATTGGACTGTGAAAGATTCCGAATTTAATGAGATAGCAACGCAAGTGTTTAACAGTACACACGGATATGGCACAAAGATACAAAGATGTGCATTTACGAATTGTGGTAATGGAACTAACACTGCCGCTACTCCATTAAGTCCGGTAGTGACTTTTGGTGAATACCAAAATAACATCGTTCTTGATTGCACAAGCAATAGACAACAGAATGCAGGCGTAGTATCAGATGAAACTATTTCAGCAATAGCAGAAGTAGCAAACAGCGATAAGACAACATTGATTAACAGAAACAGTGGACTAATTTATCTAACAGATAGTTTCCGTCCAATAAGTGTTTTTGCAGCATCTAATAATCATATGGCTATCAACTATACCTTACGCTTAGGAAGTCATACAAGAATTGGCAAAGCAAAGATTACCATCGGCGATGATATGTCGACTATTTCTTTGTCAGACCAATATGAATTTTCTGATATTTCTTTGACATCACAGGGCGGTAAAATTATGACTGGTTTTGAGTTTAAGGCAGAACTTAGAGATAACGATACCGACAGTGGCATTGAAACTGTAGTACTATTCTACAAGAATCCAATTGTCTCAGGTGCTCTTGGGAATATCTCCTACGACATTGAGTATGGTGTTTAAAAAAGAGTAAAAATTATATTTTTTCTCTTGCTCTAAACATAAATTTAGTGTATGCTATAAAACAATATAAGCCGTAAAGTAACTACAGGTTGCAGTTATTCTTTATCTCCTATTATCACGGGAGTATTAATGAGAGCAACTAAATACCTGTACATCACAAACATAGGATAGAGAGGCAGATGACCAAAGAAATATACATTACAAAGCGTTCCGGCTCCAAGGAAAAATTAGATTTAGATAAAATGCATTTTGTAGTCGAGGAGGCTTGTAAAGGTCTAACTGGTGTGAGTGCATCACAAATAGAAATGAACGCTGACTTACAGTTTTACGACGGTATGTCATCGGAAGAGATTCAAGATATTTTAATTAAGAGTGCTAATGACCTTATTTCATTAGAATCACCTAATTATCAATTTGCAGCAGCAAGACTATTGCTTTACAGTCTGCATAAAAAAGTTTATGGCAAGTACCAACACCTTACTCTATCTGAAGTGATTACGGCTAACATTGAACGTGGTGTGTACGATGCACAAATTTTAGAACATTATAGTGCAACTGATCTTAAAAAGATGAACAGTTGGATCAAACACGATCGTAACGAAGACTTTACCTATGCAGGTTTAAGACAAGTTGCGGATAAGTATTTGTGTCAGGATAGAAGTAACGGCGATATTTTTGAAACGCCTCAACATATGTATATGATGATTGCTGCTACTTTGTTTGCAAACTATCCTCAGGAGACACGTTTAACTTACGTTAAGAAGTATTATGACGCGACCAGTCTTTTTAAGATCAACATCCCAACCCCTGTTATGGCAGGAGTACGTACTCCTATTCGTCAGTTTGCCAGTTGTGTTCTTGTTGATGTGGATGATACTCTTCCTAGTATCTTTAGCAGTAATAGCGCAATCGGTTACTACATTGCTCAAAGGGCAGGAATTGGGATTAACGCAGGAAGAATTAGAGCAATCAACTCAAAAATACGAGGTGGAGAAGTAGCCCATACAGGCGTTGTCCCATTTCTAAAAGTTTACGAAAGCACAGTAAGAAGTTGTACACAAAATGGTGTACGTGGTGGTAGTGCAACTACCCATTTCCCTATTTGGCATTTAGAGATTGAAGATATTCTTGTACTTAAAAATAACAAAGGTACAGAAGACAATCGTGTACGTAAGTTAGATTATTCAATTCAACTTAACAAAGTTTTTTATGAGAGGTTATTGGCCGGCGAAGATATAACTCTTTTCTCGCCACACGAAGTGCCAGAACTTACTGATGCATTTTATAGTGGAGACACAGACACATTCAAAGAACTTTATGAAGCAGCAGAACGTAAGACTTCAATCCGTAAAAAGAAAATTAAGGCTATGGACTTGTTTGGCGACTTGTTGAAAGAACGTGCAGAAACAGGCCGTATCTATATTATGAACATTGACCATTGTAATTCACACAGTTCATTTAAAGATCCAATCTTTATGAGTAACTTGTGTCAAGAGATTACACTGCCAACAAAACCTATTCAACACATTGATGATGAAGAAGGTGAAATTGCATTATGTATTCTTAGTGCAATTAACGTTGGACTACTTAACAACTTAGATGAATTAGAAAACCTATGTGATCTTGCAGTAAGAGCATTAGAAGAAATTATTGATTATCAAGGATATCCTGTTAAGGCTGCTGAGGTAAGCACAAAAGCAAGACGTTCTCTTGGTATTGGTTATATCGGACTTGCACACTATCTTGCAAAACACAAAGTAAAATACAGTGATAAAGAAGCGTGGAAATTAGTACACGAATTATCAGAAGCATTCCAATACTATCTACTTGTTGCAAGTAACGAACTTGCTAAAGAACGTGGTGCTTGTGAATACTTCAACCGTACTAAATATGCTGACGGTATATTACCCATCGACACATACAAGAAAGATGTTGACGATGTAATTAAAGCGAAGTTACAGTATGATTGGGCAGATCTTAGGAAGGACATTAAACAGCACGGCTTACGGCACAGCACATTGTCCGCACAGATGCCTTCGGAGAGCAGTTCCGTTGTGTCGAACGCAACAAATGGAATTGAGCCTCCTAGAGCATACTTGTCCATTAAGAAGTCAAAGAAAGGGCCTCTTAAACAAGTTGTTCCGCAGTATCATACGCTGAAGAATTTTTATACTTTGCTTTGGGATATGCCAAGCAACGAAGGTTACATTAATATTGTAGCCGCGATGCAAAAGTTTTATGATCAAGCAATTAGTGGCAACTGGAGTTACAATCCTAAGCACTTTGATAACAACGAAGTACCACTAAGTGTTATGATGAAAGATATGTTAACAACATATAAGATGGGTTGGAAAACTTCTTACTATCAAAACACTTTTGACTTTAAAGGTGAAGAAGTTGAAGATTTGGAAGCAAACGGTATTGACACACAAGCAAATGGTGTTAGTATACAAAATGTAAACGGAGTGAATGGTCACGCAAACGGTCATCATATGGCAGTTCCAGAAACTGTAATCGAAGATGGTGACGAATGTGAGGCCTGCAATATCTAGAGATTTATGCCAGGAAAGAGAGAGAAGAAAAAATTGTCAAAAACAGTATTCAATAAAAACAAAGTAGACTTTACTAAAGAGTTTATGTTCTTTGGTGAAGATGGTAACACACAACGTTATGACGTATTCCGTTATCCGGAATACGATAAACTTAATCAGACTATGTTAGGATACTTTTGGCGTCCTGAAGAAGTCTCATTGCAGAAAGATAGAGCAGACTATCAAGACTTTCGTGATGAACAGAAACACATCTTTACTAGTAATTTAAAATATCAAACGCTATTAGATAGTGTGCAGGGACGCGGACCTTGTTTGGCTTTCCTACCATATTGTTCTAATCCAGAACTTGAAAGTTGTATTGTGGCTTGGGACTTCCAAGAAACTATTCACAGTCGTTCTTATACACACATTGTTAAAAATGTGTATCCAGATCCTGCAGAAGTATTTGACACTATCTTGGAAGACAAAGAAATTCTTGCAAGAGCAGAAAGTGTAACTAAAGAATACGACAAGTTTAATGAGATTGCAGATAATTGGTTCCATCACAAGAAAGGCAATATGTATGAAGTTAAGAAACAACTTTATAAAGCAATGATGACTGTAAACATTCTTGAAGGTTTACGTTTCTATGTATCATTTGCTTGTACATTTGCATTTGGTGAACTTAAACTTATGGAAGGTTCAGCAAAAATTATTTCTCTTATTGCACGTGATGAAGCAACACATCTTAACTTGTCAACACACATTCTAAAGCATTGGATGAAAGGTGACGATGATCCAGATTTCATTAAAATTGCAAAAGAATGTGAACCAGAAGTTATTGAAATGTGGAAACAGTGCGTTGAAGAAGAAAAACGTTGGGCAGACTATTTGTTTACTCAAGGTTCGCTTGTAGGACTTAACGCTAATCTGTTACACGCTTATGTAGAATTTATTGCAAACAAACGTTGTAAAGCATTAGGACTCAAACCTATCTATGACCGTCCAGTGACTCAGAATCCACTACCGTGGACAGAGCATTGGTTAAGTAGCAGTGGCTTACAAGTTGCTCCACAGGAAACAGAAGTTGAGTCTTATATCGTTGGCGGTGTCAAACAAGATGTTGAAAAGGACACTTTCAAAGGCTTTACGTTATAGGAGTGAATTATGTTTAAAGCACAGTTTAAGAGACATTCACCATATGAAAGTTGGACCACATATGGAACTTACGGCACAGAGCCACAAGCAGTTAGTGCGGCACTGTCCAAAAAGAATGCAGGTGCTATACTTGTAAGAGTTATTGATAAAAAAGGTTCAACAGTTTACTCAGGATAAAAAAATATGATTGAAATATACGGAAAGCCAAGTTGCCCATTTTGTGTGAAAGCAGTGAATTTGTGCAAGACACGTCAACTTGAACATACATACAAATCACTAGGAACAGACTATACAAGAGAAGAATTACTTGAATGGTTTCCTGGTGCAAGGACTGTACCGCAAATTAAAATTGGTGGCAAATCAATTGGCGGCTACAACGAATTAGAAAAGTATCTGGATGACACAGGATACAACGGAACAGGACACACATTATGATAATTGAAACACCTTACAAAGCAGGAGACACTGTATCAATTAAACTTACATCAGGCGAAGAAGTTGTCGCAAGATATAAGGAAGACAAGAATGATTCAATGGTACTAGTCAAACCTTTAATGGTTACTGCTACACAAAAAGGTTTAGGTCTAGCACCTTTTATGTTTACTATTGGTCCTGATGCTACAGTAACTATTAATAATAGTAAAGTAGTTTGTGTTGTTAAAACACAAGACGATATGTCTAAACAATATATTCAAAGCACAACAGGAATAGCAACATAGATGCCAGGAGTGGTGAGAACCAATAAGGACAGCCACGTAGGTCACGCAAGTCCTACTCCAAACCCTTTCCACCAAACGGCTTATAGTCAAGGTTCAGGCGATGTTTATACTAACGACGAAAAAACAGTAAGAGTAGGCGATACGACAAGTTGTGGAGATCCAGCAAGTATAGGATCACCTAATGTTTTTGCAAATAATATTCCCGTACATAGAAAGGGCGATGCAACCGACGGACACGACAGTTGGGTTCCTAACGCAGCAGAAACTGGTTCCAATAATGTTTGGGCTAACGAAGGCTATGTACCACCTATCATCTTATCACCGGAAGTAGCAGCAGCAGTCAATGCAAGTATTGCAAGTGCAATTGCAGAACCTGCTCCTGTTGGAAGCACCGGCGGTGCAATGGCAAACGGACAAGTTGAAAGTGGACAAGTTCCTGAACTGTATGAACAAACACCTGATGCAACTGGTGTTGATACACTAGGAACAACAGAAGCATTAGTAGATGCAAGTGCTGCTAATTCAACAGCAGCCGCTGATGGTATTCCAGGATTTTTATCACAAGTACTAGCAGAAGCAAATAACGAGCAATGGGACGAAACTGGAGACAAAGGTCCAACTAGTAATGGAAACATTATTGGTATATGGAAAGAACTAGGATTTCCTGATTCATCTTATTGGCAGACTGATCAAACACCTTGGTGTGCAGGTTTTGCAAACTGGGTGTTAAAACGTACAGGTTACAAATATATGCAAAGTGCTAGAGCATATGACTTTAGAGATAAAACAAGTTTATATGGCGGAGTTCCTGTACCCTTATCAGACGGACAGCCTGGAGACATAGTTGTGTGGAATTACAGCCACGTAAACTTTATATACACATCACCTAGTCCAGGAGTATATACATTTGTAGGTGGTAACCAAAGTGATAAAGCAAGTGCTACAAACAACAACCCAAGTGGCGGAACAATTACTAATAGTTGGAAAGGCGGTTGGACTAGTAGCAACGGAAGAATATCAGGAATATTCAGACCAGTAAGAGCATAAGATAACTACTATATAAACTTTATACATATAGAGGTATCAATGAATAAAATCAAAAAATATATCTGGATGGGAATTGGATTTCTATCACTCGGTATGGCATACGTTGGAGTGGTAGTTCCTGGTATTCCGTTCTCGATATTCTTAGTGTTCGCGGCATATTGTTTTGCTAAAAGCAGTAAGAGAATGCACGATTGGTTATACAATCACAAATACTTTGGACCGTTTTTAACAAATTGGGTACAGAAGAAAGTATTTCCAACAAAAGGAAAATATCTAATGGTTGCCGTTATGGCATCCTCACTTGTGTTTTTGTGGTTTACTACAGAAAACATTAAAGCATTACTATGGAGTGGAGGCTTTATGGCATTAGTTGCTATATGGGCTTGGCGTTTTCCAGGTACAGTAGAAGAACATAAAGAAAGAATTAAAGCCGGCAAGAAGATTGGTTGGATAAAATAAAATGAAGTGTGAACAAGGAGACCTAGCAAAAATTATTTACAGTGTGAATCCCAACAACATTGGGAAGGTAGTCCTTGTAGAATCGTATATAGGCAAGTTCGATAGAGGTGATAAGTTTGACTTCCGGGGAGTTGCCTGTATGCTACCTGTTACAGATCATTACTGGTGGATTAAAGGTGAAGGTCTTAACAATATGTATGGTGATACGCCTAAAGCATATATTGCAGATAGTTGGCTTGAACCATTACGTCCAGATGCAGGCAAAGCATCTAAATCTAAAGTTGTAAAATTTCCAAAAAGTGTGGCAGCCTAATTTTTCAGGTTGACCCATTTCACATCATTGTAGTATATTAAAGACACAAGTTAGGAAGGTCCTGTAGTTTAATGGTAAAACACCCGGCTTATACTCGGCACAGTCTCCAGATTAGAGAGCGATGTGGGTTCGACTCCCGCCAGGACTACCAACTTGGATTAAAAAATAAGTTGACAGTCCAAGAATCCTATGCTATAAATAAAGAGTAATTGTTGACGTCATCGTATGTCGCAAGGGCAGGACCCGGGTTCGATACCCGGCGCCTCCACCAAAAACACATTGGCCTATGTTCGTATCAAGGCCTATAAGGTACAATATGATCCCAATGTGTTTTTGATGGGGGCGAAATGGGATCGACTGACTTGTTAAGGGTGAAAGAGATTACCGGTAAGGAACGACCGAGCATATGTGGGGAGACTCACGCTATTTGTCCAAAACTATAGACGCAAACGAAAACTTTGCTCTTGCTGCCTAGTCTAACTAGGTGACGGGGTTGGCAACTTACCTGGCAACAGAAAAGTTGCACTAATCTTATTCAAGAGAAGGAACAATCAAATGCAGTTTAAAGAATTTTATTTTCACGTCATCGCCATCTGTATAGGTGTAGGCTTATTTGCAGGAACAGCACACGCTGAAGTTGTTAAGGATCATTATAAGACTGTGATACAAAAGACACCTTACTATGTAGAAGTATGCCAAGACGTAGTAGTAGGCGGTGACAAGACAGGTGATGCACTAACTGGTGCAATTATCGGTGGTGTCATTGGAAATAATGTTACCAAAAATGTAGACAATGGTGGTGCAGTTGGTGCTTTACTAGGAGGCATTATTGGACATAATAATTCCAAAGCAAAGAGCCGAGTAGAGACACAATGTCGCAGAGAACAACGCTTTAATGAATCTTCAAAAGAAGTATACAGTCACAGCACAGTTAGTTTCTTACATAATGGACGTAGTTACACTTTACAGTTTCAGAAATAATTACTTGACTTTGCCAGTTAGATAAGTTATAATGCAAGAGACTTTAAAGACTTTTAAAGCACATAACTACAGGACTAAAAAATATTATGATCGAAGAAATAAAGATTCCTACTATTACCTTTCAGTGTAGAGTAGGCGATGAAGAACCAGAAGAAGGCGGCTGTCCAATTGGTGGAGAATTTGTAGGTAAGACTACTGATGATCTATTTGCAGGTAAAAGAGTAATTGTATTTTCTTTGCCAGGAGCATTTACACCAACTTGCAGCACTTATCAACTTCCAGGGTTCGAAGAGAATTACCAAACTATCACATCACGTTTAGGCATTGACGAAATTTATGTGTCAAGTGTTAATGATAGTTTCGTAATGAATGCTTGGGCACAACACCTTGGTATTCAGAACGTAAAAGTTATTCCAGATGGTAACGGAGAACTTGCAGAATCATTAGGTATGCTTATTGACTTTAAGCATAAAGGATTTGGTATGCGTTCAAGACGTTTCGCTGTTGTAATCAACGACGGCGTAGTTGAAAAGGGTTTTGTGGAGCCTGAAGCGTCATTAGAAAATGACGATCCATATGGTGAAACATCACCAGAAAATGTAATGAACTACCTAACTGCCAACGATAACACTGCGGCAGCATAATAAAAATAAAAAGGAGAACATATGTTCACAACATTACTAAATGGTGTCGATAAGGCACTAGTTAGAAATCTAGTTATTTTACACACGCTGGTTATTGCTGTGTCAAATTATCTAGTAACTATTAGATTTGATTTATTTCCAGGTGCAGAATTGCCCTTGTTTGGATCATTTCCACTAGCGGCGGCAGCGTTTACGTTTCCGATCGTTGTTGTAGCAACTGACCTTACAGTAAGGATGGTTGGTAAAGAAGCAGGTAGAGCCGTTGTTGCAATGGCAATTATTCCTGCAATTATTGCTTCGGTACTTGTGCTATTAGCACTAGGTGACGAACACGCATACAGAGTAGGCTTTGCATCAGGTACTGCATATGCAATTGGTACAATGCTTGACGTGTATGTATTCCAAGCAATTAGAGAACGATCAAGTGCGTGGTGGGCTGCTCCAGCAATTTCTACTATTGCCGCAAACATCATTGATACATACTCATTCTTTTATGTCGCATTTGCAGGTTCAACAGATGCAGAAGGCAACTTAACTTGGATTGGTGAGAACTGGCATATTGTTGCACAGAACAATACACTAACCAAAATTGTAGTTGGCTTAATTGTATTCCTACCAGCATATGGACTCTTGTTAAAATACTTACAAGGGAAAATGAAAAACTAGAGTAAGAACATAATCTTCCAAAAGGCACCTTCGGGTGCCTTTTTTTTGGATAAAAATTACTTGACAACGTTATTTTATTAGTGTATAGTGTAACTATAAACAATTAAATGAAAGGCAAACTATGGCTAAGTTTAAACGGTTTTTAGGCAGTATCAAAGGCAAAATAGTAATTGGATTGGTTGCAATATTATGTGTAGCAGGTTCTTTTGGAACAGGAACATTCTATCCAAATTACTACACAGTAGACAAATTAGTATATAAAGTTGAAAGCATACTATTAGACCGTGCAAAAAATCTTGGATTGCACGAACCAGATTTCAAATACAACTCACCCGAAACATTTACACAAGCAGTTAGCGATTGTGTTGATTATCTTAACTTTACAGTACATCACGATGAACGTATTCCAAAAGGTTTGATTATTGCAATGGCAGGTATTGAAAGTGGTTGGGGTACAAGTAGATTTAGTAAAGAAGGTAATAATCTTTTTGGTATTAGAACCTGGGATCCTAAAGTCCCACAACTCAAACCCTTAGATCTACCCGATGCTAGGTTTGGTGTAAGAACTTATCCAACAAAGTGTCAAAGTGTACAAGATGCTATTGATATTCTAAATAGGCATCCTGCATATGCAGACTTTCGAGCAGAAAGAGCAAGACAAAGTGATTGGGTTGAAAGTTGGAATTATGAATTGCTAGTTCCTCATATTGCTCCTTGGAGTACTAATGAGAAATATAGTGCAATCATATTGGACACAATTAACGCTAGACAACTTCCATAAAAGAAGGTATACTAATATTATGAAATCAAAATACGGACCAAGATATCTCAAAGTAGATTTTATGGATATGAGTAAACACTGGGCAGTGGATACACAATATCCTGTAGAAGGCAGTCGTGGTAATTCATACACAGTTGAATTTACTAAAAAAGGTTTTACTTGCGATTGTATGGGTATGACAATGCACGGTAAGTGTAAACACACTAGAGCTATTGCAGAACGTTGGCAAGCAGTTTGTGCCGATGACTTTAACATTCACGATTACGCACTAGGAGCCTAATATGACAATGCATCTTGCACGTGGTCTTACAACCATCAACACAAAGAAACGTAAGAAAAAGCCAGTGACTGAATCACAACTTAAAAAGTATGAAGTACAATGGCGACAGCATAATAAAAGTATGCGTAAGAAAAACCTGCACAGTTTTCAGTTTGAGAAACTAGATGACTTTGTAAAGTATATGCGAGGAGAATTCAAACCTAAACGTAAGACAGAAACAGTGGTGAGTACACCTTGGAATTACAGTGGGCCTCCACGAAGAGAAACAGAAAACATTCCTAGTCTTAAGAGTGAGCATACCTTTGCTCCTTGTACTAAGAAAGAACGTATGGAATATACAGGAGAACGAAAACTTGTTGGTATTGCAATGATGCACAAAAGTAATCTTGTTCCTGTGTTTGCAGATGACGATGACAAGACGGGTAGAAAACAGGCTACTGAAATCTCACAGATGAGACGTAACTAAACTGCTATGTTTTCTATAAAATTTACACTTTTAAATATAGGATGTACAATATTATGAAATATTCATCATTAACAATTATGATTGTTATCGCGACTGTGTCTACCGTATTTGCTCTAGATGCACGAACCGAGACATTGATGGACAAAACGGACGCTACGACAACTCAATATTATACTGCTGAATCTAATCCGCAGGAGTTTTGTTTAGCACAAAACATTTATTATGAATCACGTACGGACAATCTTGCTGGAATGGCAGCAGTTGCCGATGTAGTATTAAACAGAGTATATGACACACGTTATCCAAACGATGTTTGTAGTGTAGTAAAACAAGGCCCGATTTCAAAATGGTGGAAGGAAGAAAAAGGAAAAGAAGTTCCTATCCGAAACCGATGCCAGTTCAGTTGGTACTGTGATGGCAAACCCGACGATCAGCCAAGTGGCGACAAGTGGTTAGTTGCACAAGAAATTGCTTACAAGATGTACAACTTTGATTATCTTAGAGGCATTTCAGATGGTTCAACACACTACCACGCAACTTACGTTGATCCTAGTTGGAATAGGAGTATGCATCTAATTGGAAGGATTGGATTGCATATATTTTATGTTTCCAGATAATCATTTTGGAAAATTAACTATTGACAAGTATGTTTATTTGTAGTATTATATACTTGTTAAATACAAAACCGGAAAGGTAAAACTATGAAAAAGGCAATGACAAAGGCAATGTTGACTGTAGTAACACTGAGTATGCTTGGTGCTTGTACGTCAATGAAGACAATCGAAATACGTGAAACAAAGGCTAATCCAAATTGGTATGTTGACTGTGAACAAATTGGTTCAGAAGGCTTCCTATTTTGGAAAGACGATTATGCTTATGCTTGTGGTATGGGTGAAAGTATCTATGAACAAGCAAGTGAATCTCAGGCTTATGCATTTGCTGTAAAAGGCTTTGCAGAAAGAATAAATGGTACTGTAAACAGTTCAACTACCGTCGACATTCAGAACGACAAAAGAACTGATCGTACTAAGGTAGAACATCTCGTAAAGAATACAACTATTAGAGAACATCTTGAAGTTAAAAAGTACTCATATCAATTGGCTAGTACAGGCCGAGTACACACTTATGTACGAATTAAGATGCCGCTCGATGTATTCGATAGGTTAATCCAAGAAGCCAAGCAGGTGCAATAATGTATAGGCTCGCCATACTATTGGCCGGCTTAGCATTGCTTGGTGGATGTGCTACAAAGCAAGAGTTTGTATCTGCTGAGAAGCCACAATACTGTCATACTACGGAAGATATTGTAGTTGAAAATGGGGCCACAGTTACAAGTAAAACTAGAGTTGAGTGTACTGACGATATGATAAAGAAACATTTTTATCCTAAAAGCGGAATGGCACCAAACTGTGGAGAATTTGATTATTGGATGAAGATAGGAGGTCACGATGTTCAACGTAAAGGCGTCAGTTGTCAAAAGCCTGATGGTACTTGGGAAATCGTTAACACTGGCATTTCTTATTAGTACTTCAGCAATAGCAGAAAACATTTGGGAACCTAAGTTCTTTGAATACAGTGGTAATAACCTATCCAGCCGGGTTGTAGACTTTTCTTTTGGTTGGAACAAGAAACTAAGCGATAGACAAAAATCCGCTTATTATCAAAGCATTATTCACGCAGTAGAATACGCAGAAAATGGTGATAAAGTAAAGTGGTATATGGACGATGCAAGTGGGTTTAGTGTGCCTGTAATGACCTGGCCAAAAAGCAATGGTTATTGTAGACAACTACATTTACAAGCAATCGCTTACGGCAAGCGGAAAACAATGAGTGTTACCGCTTGTTATGATAATATAGCCAGTAATTGGCATTGGTATGGAAAATAAATAATTAACAATGGTACTAGGAATATTAACATTTATATGCGCACTAACTATTAGTGCAATTGCGATATACTACTCAGTCGCAGGACTTGCCGCGATCTTCGCAGCCGCTGTTATTCCCATCATAGTAATGGGTGTAGCATTAGAAGTAGGAAAACTAGTTACAGCAGTTTGGCTTCACAGACATTGGAGTCGTGCTGTATGGTGGCTTAAAAGTTACCTAGCAGTAGCAGTACTAGTTCTTATGTTTATTACATCAATGGGTATCTTTGGATTCTTATCTAAAGCACACATTGAACAGACTAGCCTATCACAAGAACAAGTTGCTCTTATCGATACACTTAATGATAAGGAAACACGTAGCCAAGCAAAAATTGAAAGATGGCGCGGTGAACTTGATCGACTAATGAAAGGTGAGGACGTTAGAGTTGACGGACTTATCGATAAAGAACAAGAAGGCTTAGACAAAATTTATGCTCGTATTAACAAAGAAAAAGATGCATTAAGAGCAGATGCAAAGTTTAAAGTAGAACAGCAACAAACACGTATCAAACAAGCACAAGACAGACGTGATGCAGAAATTGCTGCCGCTGAGAAAAAATTTGAAGGGTCTTTCGGCGGATCTAAAGAATATGAAGCAGCCGTTACTAAAGCAAAGAATAACGAACTAAGTGTTGCTTCAAGAGCACAAAAAGAAATACTTGCTATCAACACGCAATTAGATAAAGATCTAAAAGCAATTGATGACAAATATAGTGCTGACATTGCTTCTATCAATCAACGTATTAATGATTTGCGTAATCAAGCAAATAATAAGACAGAAGATATCGATGGACGTATTACTGAACTAGAAACATTTATTGAAACAGAACAAACAAAAATTGATGCTGTCAATGAAGAAAAGTTTGGTTACGAAAAAGAGTATCGTAAATTAGAAGCAGAAGTAGGACCAATTAAATATATTGCTGAATTTATTTACGGTGAAAATGCTGATAATGATTTACTAGAAGCCGCAGTGCGTTGGGTAATCATTATTATTATCTTTGTGTTTGATCCTTTAGCAGTATTATTGCTTATTGCATCGCAGTATAGTTTTCAGTATGCAAGAGAAGGTAAAGGCGGTAGTTTGCCGGGAAAGCCAGATCCGGATCCAGAAGATCCTAACGACCCTGAACCACCATACACAGAAGAACAATGGAACGAAGCACATCGACTAAACGATGAGTTTGATAGAGCAAAGAAAATTGCTGAAAACGTTCCGCCGGTCCTTTCAAAAAAAAACTCTAACCAATACTTACTTTGGTCAGACGTAGACCCAGATAACAATAAAGAACAAAGTCTTTCTGAAATGCTTCAGGAAGGCTTTGAATATGAAAAGTCACTAGAAGAAAATGAAGATCAAATGGAACTTGATTTCGATAAAGAAGTTGAAGTTCCAGGTGACGATTTAGATAAATGGAACAACTGGGTAGAGGCTGCGAACAAGGCTGCTGTAGAAAATCCTGAAGATGACGAAGAATTTGTACAAGGACTAAGCGAACAAGAGCAGGCTGCTATTACAAAATGGAAAGCAGAAGATAATCGCAATAGTGTAAAGTATCAACGTAAGTTACATCAGCAAGGTAAAATAGAAGAACTTCCTTGGATGAAGTACTTAAAGCCACAAGCAGATTACCAAGACGAATCAAAGTATAAAATTATGCCTGAATTAGAAGAAGAACTAAAAGGCAAGCCACAATACACAGAAATTGTAGAAGATCAAAAAAAAAGGATGACCGTTACAAATTGGATAGAGAAAGACGGCAAACAACAGATAAAAAAATCAATAGAGAAGGAAGAATAGGCTATATACAAAATGAAGAACAAGGCGAAAGCACAGTTTGGAAAAGACTAAAAGAAAGACAGGCAATTGATGAATAAAGTAACAATAGTTACACCTCCAGATGATATACTACAAGACGGAGTTCGTGTATTAACATATGATTTGAACTCTGCTCAAAATGATATAGTTTCACAAGCAATAAGAGATGTCCAAAAAGATATAATTGTTTATATCGCCAAAGCAACTGATACGGTACAATGGACACTTGACAAAAAACAAAAATGTAGTATACTAATATTAAATGCAGAAAGTGAAAATCAAACAATGGTAGGTTACTTGGCAGCACAACCTAACAGTTACTACTTGGGCAACCTTAAATCATTGAAAGATGTAAATACACGTGAACTGACTAGCATTGAATCTATCAAACAACTAATGGAGGAATAGACTACTTATATGAAAAATTACAACAGAAACAGAGGCAACCAGAATTGGAAGGCAAAAGGAGAATATCCAAAAAAGAAATTCGATAGAGAACCTAGACCACAACCACAAGGACTCCAAGTGTTTGTGAGGGAAGGTGAAGATATCAACAAAGCTCTTAGAAAACTTAAAAAGAAAATGGAAAGAGCAAACATCCTACAAGAAATCAGAGAACGCCAGTTCTACCAAAAACCGAGCGAAAAAAGACGCAAAGCAAAGAAAGCAGGTATTGCACGTTGGAAAAAGAAGCAACGTGAAAATGAACTTAGCAGATAATCACTTGACAAACCCAAACGGTTTTGCTATAATAGCATTATCAAATTAAAGAAAGTAGACTGTTTATGAATACAGATGTAATGATAGATCTTGAGACACTAGATGTGTTACCTAGTGCAACTATTTTGACGATAGGTGCAGTAAAGTTTGACCCATTTGGTGATGATATGCGTGAAAAGAATTGCGAAAAATTTTACGTTAAAGTAGACATTGATAGTTGTGATAGACTAGGACTTACTACAAGTGCTGATACAATTAATTGGTGGTCACAACAAACTGAAGCAGCACAAAATGAAGCATTTAGTACAGAAGATAGAATTCCTATACACGAAGCAGTTAATAAATTATACAAATTCTGTTGGGGAGCAAAACGTGTATGGTCCCACGGAGCAGGATTTGATATTATTATTTTAGAACACGTTTTTGCAAAATTAAACAAAAAAGTTCCTTGGAGTTTCTGGGAAGTAAGAGATACAAGAACATTATTTGATATAGGTATTGACCCAGAAAGACCTCCGGTGTTGGCACACCACGCACTTGAAGATGCTTGGAACCAAGCAGTTGGTGTACAAAATGTACTAAGAACATTAAGAACAAGTACAAGACTCAATGGCGAAATGATTAGGCCGTATGCAAATCAGAGGTAACAATGCGTATTGAAGAAGATATGAAATTAGACTATAAGGATGTATTAATTCGTCCTAAGCGTAGCACACTAGGTAGTCGTAAAGAAGTAGATCTAGAAAGAGGTTTTACTTTTAGAAACTATCAGCCAGAAATTATTCCTGAACCAACAGGTGAGCCAGGCTATCCTACATTTACACCACATAGACATTATAGGGGTATTCCTATTATGGCAAGTAATATGGACGGTGTTGGAACATTTGAAATAGCAGATAAACTTGCTGAACAAAAAATTATGACTTGTCTTGTTAAGACATATGCTGTTAACGATTTAGTAAGTTACTTTGACAGTGACAACATTGACCGTACTCAGTATGTAGCAATGAGTATTGGTATTACTGACAGAGATCACAGCAAGTTCCGTAGTGTATACGAACAAGTAGGTAGTCAACTAAAGTATGTTTGCATTGATGTTGCTAATGGATACTCAGAAAGATTTGCAACATTTGTACGTGGCTTTAGACAAAACTATCCTAACATTGTTATTATTGCAGGTAATGTTGTTACAGGCGAAATGACTGAAGAACTTATTCTTGCAGGCGCAGATATCGTAAAGGTTGGTATTGGGCCGGGTAGTGTTTGTACTACACGTATTCAAACAGGAGTAGGGTATCCACAACTTAGTGCAGTTATTGAATGCGCAGATGCTGCTCACGGTCTTGGTGGACACGTAATTGCTGATGGCGGTTGTACTACACCAGGAGATATTGCTAAAGCATTTGCAGGCGGTGCAGATTATGTAATGCTTGGCGGAATGTTAGCAGGACACGATGAAGGTGGCGGCGATATTATTACAAAACTTTATAATACAAATGAAGTAGATCACGAAGGCATCGTGGTTACAGAAAAACAACAGTTTGTACAGTTCTACGGAATGAGTAGTAAATCCGCGAACGACAAACACTTTGATGGATTGAAAGATTATCGATCAAGTGAGGGTAGGACAGTAATGGTGCCATATAGAGGACCAGTTGCTAATACTATCCAAAACATACTAGGAGGGGTCCGTAGTAGTTGCACGTATGCAGGTGCTATTAGGCTTAAACATCTTAGTAGATGTACAACGTTTGTGCGTTGTACACAAACACACAATTCGGTATATGAAAATTCTACTATCGGAAACTAGTGTGATAAATACTTTTGTAACGCCGAAAGGGTTACAAGGTAATAACTTGCTTAATAAGGAGGAAATACTATGACAAGCAAAAATCTATCTATTTTAAATCAACTAAGACCAGTAACTATTGGGTTCGATCCGATGTTTGATCGTTTCGAAGCAATGCTGAATGACGAGTTCTTTATGAACAGTTCAAGCGGCAATTACCCGCCTTACAATATCAATAAGACAGGTGAATATACTTATGATATTGAAGTAGCACTGGCTGGCTTTAACAAAAAGGATATTGACGTAGAAGTTAAAGATAGCGTAATTACTATCAAGTCTATCCACGAAACTAAAGCAGAAGACACTGATGACGGTGTACTTTACAGAGGTATCAGCAAAAGACACTTTACAAAATCATTTACTATTGCAGATGATGTAGAAGTGCAAGGTGCTGAACTTAAAGATGGTTTATTGAAAATTGCACTGGAAAGAATTATTCCAGAAAGCAAGAAACCAAGAACTATCGAGGTTAAGTAATAACATTACTGTGGGGGGCAACCCCCACAGTTTTAAAGGTTAGGAAAATGTCTAAAGACGATATTGCAATTGAAGAAAAAATAAATGTGGACGTAACATATCCCAAGATGTTCAAAGTCATTTTTCTAAACGATAATGTTACGCCAATGGATTTAGTTACACATATACTAGTAAGTGTTTTCCATCACGAAGTCCAAACTGCTGAACAACTTACATTAGAAATACACAACAAAGGCCAAGTAGCCGTTGGCATATATTCCTATGAAGTAGCAGAACAATTAGCACTAGAAGCAACTTCAGTCGCAAGAGCAAATGGCTCTCCGTTAAAAATACAAGTAGTTGAAGAATGACAGATTACGATCTTAGCAATCCCATACAGGCTAAAGTAAAACAGCGTATGGATATATTGCAAGGCTGGATGGAGTCTAATTATCATCTACAACGTCCAGAAGTAGTGTTAGAACACATAGACACTATTACTAAATTTTGTGGAGTAATGCAAGAAGAAGATACAGACTACATTGAAGGATGTCGTTTTGCTATTGAAAACAAAAATAAATGGGAAGTGTAAAATGAATCTAAAAGAATTAACAAAAGAAAATCACACTAATGCTGAACGTCAAGCATTTGTAAAACAATTAATGGGCGGCAAGATTGACCCACTATTATATGCTAGATATCTATACAATCAATTTCCTGCATACGAAGTATTAGAACTGTTCGCAGATCAGCACGGACTACTTGCTGATATTCCTAATATCAAAAGACGCAGTGCAATCCTAAGCGACTATATCGACTTATGGCCTAAAGATGCAGAGCCACCTAAGGTATGTGAAAGCACACAAAAATATCTGATACACTTAAAAAGTATTATGGATGATCCACAAAAACTTATGGCGCATATCTACGTAAGACATATGGGCGACCTTAGTGGAGGTCAAATGATTAAAAAACGTATTCCAGGAGAAGGACGTTATTATTCTTTTGATTGTGATGTAAATGAATACAAAGAAAAGATTAGAGCAAAATGTAATGATGATATGGCAGAAGAAGCAAAGATTTGTTTTGATTATGCTACAGAGTTATTCAAGGAAATGATGGAATATGTCACAGAGTAGTTTATGGGACAAACTAATAGCCTGTAAAGATGAAATTATCGATATCTTCGAAGAGAATGCTAAAGAAATATCTGAACCCGGACTTGATTATTTTAATAGGCCCGATGGTGGTTGGATTAACCGTGTTTGGGCTAATGATTATGTACGAAGAGCTCATATTGATGTAGTAGATGCTCGTGCATCTAAAGGCTTATGGATGATGCACGTATGCTTATTCCCAACATTAGATAATCCTGCACCCATATACGGCTTTGATGTTATTGCAGGCAAAAATAAGATGACAGGAGCCTTTCACGATTTTAGTGCAAGTGCAGATCCAGACCATCCTATGATTGACGGATATAGAGAAAGTGTAGAACACTTTGTTCCTAAAAAGCAACGTGAATTACCTGAATGGGCACAGAACATTTTTACTGATAAAATGTTAGCAGCAGGCAATGTGCGTACAGACGAAGAGGCAGATGAAATTATACGTATTGCAACATCTAATTTACGTGCTTATTTTAGTGAAGTAGGTGCTAGTAAAGGCGAAGGCGATATAGCATTAGTTTCTGCGGCACAAGATTATTACTGCCATAATCAGCAACAAAATCCACATACACCTAACGTAATGAAAAGTCTAGGACTTGATGAAGCAGATGTAGACAAGTTCTGCACTGATATGCTATTCCCCAAACTAACATAAATACAAGTGTTATGCGAGCATTTGAATTTTTATTAGAAGACCAAAAACAGAAATCCATCGTAATCAGACAACTTAATAAGTTAGATTCTGAAGCACCAATCTTTGCAGATATTTACAAAGACCTTATTAATAAGCCACTAGGTGGTCGTATTGAAAAGTTTATTGCTGCTAGAGGTGACCAAGATGCTATTGATGCTGTAAGTTACTTGCTTAAAACAATTCCTAAATTAGGACCAGCAAGTGAAGTAAAAGAATTTATGCAAAAATTCAGTGACCCTGCATACGATCCTATAAATGTTAAATCACTTACAACACCTATGAGCGAACCTGCTCCTTTAGCAGAAATTGTAAATGACCCATTTGTAAAAAAATTATTTGATAAACTGCACCTTGATTTTAAAGGTAAAGGAGATGCTGGTCCAGGCGAAGCAGCACTTGCAGTTCTAAGTCCTAATATAACATATGCTTCACCAGGCGATATTACTGTGGGAAGCAGCAAAGTAGAAGTAAAGGCAAGCACAACAGCAGCAGGCAAATCAGGACGTATTTGGGACCATCCTGTACACATTCAACCTATGGAAGAAATACTTGATCCTATAGGCGTAACTAGTGTTACAGTAATGTCCGCTTCCAAGCAACCAGATGAAAACTTTCCTACAGAAGAATTTATGAAAGCAGCCTGTAATGCTTGGTTCAGAGAAGAACGTGGAGATATTATTAAAGCGTTTGGAACAGATGCATTCAAAGACTTGTGGCAAGCAGCAGTATTTGACAAATACAAAGAACTGTCTGGTTGGCAAGGTTTGTTAGCAGTTGGTTTAACAACATATATGTACATTGAATCAGGCGATGACTTTGCTAAAAATATGCCTAAAGCCAATCAAGGCACACTCTACAGAAAAGGCAACAAGCAGCCGAGAGATATGGCTCCGCAAATTCTTATCAAATAATATACTTAACTACGCACATAATAAACTACTCATACTAAAGTATTAACGTTTACGATAAATACTTGTGAGGAAAACCATTTCCGGGAGCGAATCGGATGAACAAAATTATTGTAACAATATTAGCCACAATCGCATTTGCAGGCGCTGCATCTGCTGATTCTATGACCTTTCAATTTAAAAATCCGTCTTTCTCAGGTCAAGGCTATAGCAACCACGTACTTGCAATAGAGCAACTTCAAGCAAATAGAAAACAAGCACTAAAGGAAGAAGCAGAAGCAGCAGAAAGAGAAGCGGCTAGAGAAGCGGCTAACACTACTCTTGCTAAGTTTCTTAACAACGTGGAATCAAGAATTTATGCTAATATTTCTAAGAACCTAGTCGATGGTATGTTCGAGGAAAATGGTGCATTAACAGGCACGGCAGAAATCGAAGGCGCAACAATATACTGGATTAAGGACGAAACAGCAGGTACTATTACTGTGCAAATTACGGAAGAAGACGGAACGTTTACAGAATTAGTTGTTCCGTTAACCGGGTTTGGCTTTTAGGAGGCGGACATTGCGTAGCATAATACTAGTGTTAGTTATGGCGATAGCACTCTCAGGGTGTGCCACATCTATGAATCAAGCGAATTGGACACCACCTGAAGTAAGTCGTTCGCCTATTCAAAGTACGCTAGACACAGTTCCGCATTTAGACGGTCCTAAAATTACTATTGCAGTTTACGCATTTACAGATAAAACAGGGCAAAGAAAACCTAATCAAAATTTCTCGCAGTTAAGTTCTGCGATTACGCAAGGCTCAGAAGTATGGGTAGTACAGGCACTAAAAGAAGTAGGCGGCAGTACGTGGTTCACTGTCGTGGAGAGGATTGGTCTTGATAACCTCGTCAAGGAAAGGCAACTTATTAAAAGCACAAGGGAAGTATATGAAGGCAAAGAGGCATTAAAATTAAAACCATTATTGTTTGCTGGTCTAATGATAGAAGGTGGAGTAGTTGGTTACGAAAGCAATATCGAAAGTGGGGGTGTAGGAGCTCGTTATTTTGGTATTGGTGCCAATATGCAATACCGTGTAGATCAGGTAACAGTGGCAATGCGAATAGTTAGTGTGCAGACAGGAGAAGTACTGTTAACGACAGCAACTGAAAAACGAATCGCTAGTCACAGGTCTGGAGCAGACGTATTTAGGTTCCTGGATCTCGGCACAAAGGCTTTAGAGTTAGAAAGCGGGAGTGCTGTAAATGAACCTGTCAATTATGCTGTACGAACTGCAATCGAAGCAGCGGTAGTTGACTTAATACAACAGGGAGAGGGAAAACAACTGTGGAAATATAAGAAAACTATTGGTAAGAAGGCGACCTTACCCAATAATCCGCAGGGAGATAATAAAAATAACAAAACCATAAAGGAAGAAGGAGCGAAAAATGAATAAATCATTTTCAATAACACACGCCCTTCTTGTTGCGATGTTGCTATTCCTTACGCCTTCGTTTGCAAACGACATTTACATTCAACAATCAGGCGACGGGTTAGACCTAGACATCACACAAGACGGAGCGGATAACGTCATCGGTACCTCATCAACAGACGTAAGTTTGACAGGGGACGATATGACATTTGCTATAACACAAACAGGAAGTTATAATACTATAGCAGCAACTATTAAAGGTGACACATACACTGGTACCTGGCAGTTTACGGGTGACACAAACGCCGTGGATCTGCTGTGTTCCAGTTCATCATCAGGAAACTGTGATACTGTAACACTTAATATTACAACAACAGGAGACGATAATACATACGACTTCGACATTGGTGAAACAGCCGATGCTGACAGTTCAACTATTTCGTTTACTGTAACTGGTGATAACAACATTATTAATACTGATGTAGACGGACAGAGTGCTGCGTTAACTGTAACAGTTGACAACAGTGCATCACTTTCTACAAACAGTGCGAATAGTGATGAAGGAGTTGCTATAACAACTACTCAAAGTGGTAATGGTGATACAAACGGAATGGGAATCACACTTGATGTAACAGGCGGTGGTGGTACTATTGATATTAGCCAAAGCGGTATCAATGACAACATTGTTGATCTTACTATCAGTGGTGATGACTTTGACGTCGATATAACACAGAGCGACTAGAATGCGATTATTGGTTATGATGCTAGTCATACTCCTGGCCACGCCTTCTTATGCTAAAGTAGGCGATGTGATACAGCAGCAGGGAGTAACTGACATTCAACGTAAGGATGGTCCTAGGTTTGAAAAGATCAAGGAAGATTTTGATGTTGAAAGTTATGACAGCGTAATAACGAAGAATGGCAAGACAGCAATTGAGTTCCTTGATCAGACTCGTGTAGATGTAACGGAAAACAGCAAACTTGTTATTGATGAGTTTGTTTACGATCCTAACACTTCAACTGGTACACTTGCATTAAAAGCAAGTTTTGGTACAGTAAGATATGCGAGCGGACAGATTGCAAAAAATTCTAGGCAGAATGTTAAAATTAGAACTCCAACCGCAGTGGTTGGTGTTAGAGGTACTGACTTTTCACTTACTGTAGATGAAACAGGAAACTCAACTATTATACTGTTGCCAAGTTGCACAATGGTAATGGGACAGAGATTGTGTGTGGTAGGAGAGATTGAAGTTTCCAGTGACGTAGGAACAGTGATACTAAACAAGGCATTTCAAGCGACTGTGGTTGAAACAGAAAAATCACAACCTTTAAAACCTGTTTTACTTGATCTGTCGGAGGATTATATTAACAACTTGTTGATTATACGTAAACCAAAAGAAATAGAATATGAAGAAGAACGTGATAGAATTAAGACTGTTGCTGATATTTTGAAATTAGATTTCTTGGAGTTTACAGAATTAACAAAGGATTACCTATCTACACCAGAAGAAACTTGGACCAGTGAATTAGATTATGATCCACTTAGTCAAAACTTTTTGTATGATGCACTTGATGCTTCACTAGCACAAGTTTTAAAACAAATGGCAGATGAACTAGCGGCATCGGAAAGAATGAGTTTTTTAGGTACTGACGAAACTACCGGAATAACAGTGTTGGATCAGGATCCTGAATGGATCTACATTAGACAGGATGCATCAGGAAACTATGTGAAAATAAAATTACATAAAGATTACACATACAGAATAAATCACAATCAAGGCGGCAACGAAGTAAACGATTTTGATATCAACCCAGATGGAGGAGCACTTAATAATGAGATTACTATTATACAGTCTAATTAGTCTATTCTTATTCTCTGGGGTTGCTAAAGCCAACGATGCATTAATATATTATAGCACAGGCGGAACAAACACAAGTTCACAATACAGCCATTTAAAAAGCGAACTTGAAGATTTAGGTTTTACTGTGACAGGTAGCACAAGTGGTACAGTAAGTTCAAGTGATCTGTCAGGTAAAGAACTTGTGATTGATATAGCAGGAACTTCAAACTGTGGTAGTACTTGTAAAACAAACTACGAAAGTTATATAGGCAACGGAGGACACGTAGTTATTCTTGCACCTAATGGAGCAACAAATAGAATAGGTAACATCGAATCGTTGATTGAAACTAAATTAAGTGTAGGAAGTATGACAATATCAGGAGGGTGTAATACCTGTTATGGTTCATATGCAGTAGGAGATTACGCTTCAAGCACAACAAGTGAAAACACATTGCCAGGACCTGACAAACTGTTTACTGCAAGTGGCGGTACAACAATGGCTGCTAACACTACAACCAGTAGTTGGAACAGTTGGTATAACTGGGAGTATGGTAGTAACGGTGGATCAATTACAGTTTCATTTGGTTATGGACAATTACTATCAACACATACCTATAGTGATAATATGGTAGACTTCCTTACTCGTGCAATGACTGAAGCAGGTTTGTATAGTACAACATCATACACATCAAGCATCTCATCAGCACAGACTACACAAGTAAACAATGCCAGAAGTGTAACACACGATGGTAATGGCATATACATTACACAAAGCGGAAACAATAACGATTTGGACATTAGGCAAGATGGTAACGATAACCTTATTGCAGGTGTTGGTTCTACTACAAACAGCATTGTAAATGCTACTATTGATGGTGACAATAACGATAATATACTATATCAAACAGGTGACAACAATGTTTTACTATTTGATATAACAGGAGACAACAACAACACTTGGATAGACCAAGGCGGTTATGTTGCTGGAGGTTCGGATAACAATAGAATTGAATTTGATATAAATGGCGATTTTAACACTTTGGAAAGCACACAAACACACAGTAACAGTGCTGGCAACAATGGACACTATTTAGGTGTTGATATAGATGGTGATAATAACATTTTATATACCAGCCAACGTAATGACGGAGAGAAAAAAGCATTTATTTCAGTGCAAGGAGATGACAATTCAGTTGATGTTTATCAATGGGGTGCAGGATCACACTACACAGAAATAGCAGTAGGCAGTGATCAAACAGTCACAGTTGACCAAGACGGATCAGGCAATCACAATGCAAGTGTATCAATGACTGGATATAGTGCTACACTAGATCTTACACAAGACAGTTCAACAAATCAAACATATTCTATAAATCAAAACTGCCTAAACGCTAATGGCTGTGGCACGACTACCATAACACAAAACTAATAAATACGTTATGGAGACAAAACAAAAAAGTCGCTGGCAACGATTTAAAGAATGGTGGACTATTGATCACGTTGTTGATCTTTGTGTCGATGCCTTACTATTGATATGGGAAGTAGTTTCAAGTCCTATACTTATTGTTGTTAGAATCATTAGACACTTTATAGGTGATTGGTTTGTTGGCGGACTTAAACGTATTACAAGAGCAATAGTACATTGGTTTGCACGTAAACGTGAATATCGTAAAGCACACGGACACGGAATATTTAGAACCTATTGGTGGTTAATTTTATTAAGTCCTTTTATATTATTTTTTCTTGTTATTTTCTTTGCTATTATATCAGGCGTAGCACAAGATCTTTCTGCAATGATAGAATTGCTTATAAGAGGTTGTGATTCTCTTAAACCTGGTATGGAACAATACTGGTGCAATATTTCATAAAAAAATAAATAGTGTTGAGCAAGGGAGAGCGAGTTGATAGATCCATTCACCGCCATGGCGGCGGCAACTACTGCCTTTCAAACTGTTAAGAAGTTTGTTAATGCAGGCCAAGACTTTGAAAATGTAATGGGCCAAATGGGCAAATGGTATACCAGTGTATCAGATTTCCGAAAAGGCCAACAACTACAAAAGAAACCACCCATCTTTAAAAAACTACTAGCCGCAGGTTCAGTAGAAGAAGAAGCACTTAATCTATTAATACACGAAAAGAAAATAATGGAGATGGAAAAAGAACTTCAAACATTACTTAACTTTCGCTTTGGGTTTGGTACATGGGACGAACTTAAAGATATGCAACGTAAAATTAGAGCCCAACGTGAACGTGAGGTTTATAAACAAGCAGAAGCAAGACAGGCAATGATTAATGGTATTGCAATTACAGCCTTACTTGCAATAGCGTGTTTAATGGTAGGTGGCATTATATATTTTATAGCAAAGGCCAAAGGAATGATTTAGTTGAAGTATGTTTACAACAACCTAGTGTATGAAAATAGGAACAACAAAGGAATACTGTACAAAGACGGTAAGGTATTGTTTATAGGAAATAGTTGGAATGGCATATTACAATTTTTAGCATACAGTGGAAACGCAGTTGAAGTAAGGCAGATGTTCAAAGCACAACTTGAACAAAGAGAAAAACCACAGTTTAGATCAGACACAAAGGAACAGTGATGATTCATGCATTTATGTTGGTAGTGCTAATAGCAGACGTACAACAACCATCTCCTATGTATTTTAGAAGTATAGATGTGTGTCAATACTATGCTAAACGTATACCAAAGCAATACGGAAACTATTCATACTCTTATCTAGTACCTAAAGAACATAGAGTAACCGCTTATTGTAAGCCTGTAAAAGTACAAGACGGCCCCTACATTTACGACCACTAACTTTAACACAAATAAATACATTTATGAAATATGTAACACACTGGGCAACTGCTTTGATAACACTAGCAGTACTTTCTTTTATAGGATTTTCAGATCCGTTTGTAAAAGAAACTATGCGATTAAAGTCATTTGACCTTATACAGCAATATGATGAAACTACAGTTTCACAAGATGTTGCAATATTAGAGATTGATGAAAAATCAATTGAAAAATACGGACAATGGCCTTGGAATAGAAAAACACTTGCAGATATTATTTGGAAGTTACGTGAATCAGGTGCTGGTGTAATTGTTATGCCTATTTTATTTTCTGAAGAAGATAGACTAGGTGGAGATATGGACCTTGCCCAGGCACTTGTAGGCAACGGAATAATAATTGCACAAACAGGAACTACTCAAGGTGTTAATAAAAATGCAGTACCAAGAGGTGTTGCTAAAATAGGTGATCCTATGCCTTGGTTGTTTGAATGGCCTGGCATGTTAGGACCAATAGAATTATTAGGATTAAATGCTGACGGTGTTGGAGTTATTTCTACTGTTCCTGAAATTGATGGCGTAGTAAGACGTGTGCCTTTGATTATGAAAGTAGGTGACGAAACATATCCAAGTATAGCAATGGAAACAATTCGTGTTGCTGTAGGCGATCCAAGTTATCAAGTTAAAACTGAACAAGGCGGCATAACTGCAATGCGTGTTCCAAAATACCAAACTATTAAAACAGATCCATTTGGAAGAATTTGGTTAAGGTACAACAAACAATTTGAATCTATTAGTGCATCTTCAGATGACTATACTTCTCTTGCAGGTAAAACTGTTATCATAGGAATCACGGCAGAAGGTTTAGCCAATGTGATAGCAACACCACGTGGAGAAGAATTTGGACATATGCCAATTGCAATTAGTCTCCAAACTATAATAAATGGAGATACCATTGTTCGTTTTGATTATGCAACATTTGTAGAATGGATAGCAAGTATCATAGGTGGGTTATTGCTTATTTTAATAGCCGTACGTGCTCCTTACTGGGCAGTTGGGGCAATGATACTCATAACTGTTACAACGCCTGTGTACGGTGCTTATATTGCGTTTACGAAGCATTTACAACTGTGGGACTGGAGTTGGTTTGTGCTTGTAACATTTATTACAGGTTTCCATGCTACCTTTAATCGATTTGTTGTTGAGTTTTTTGAAAAGCAAAAGATCAAAAAACAATTTGCTGGTTATGCTTCTCCAACTGTAGTACGCATGTTACAAGAAAATCCTGCACTTATCAAAGACGGTATGAAAAAAGATATTTCAATTTGTTTCTCAGATTTGAGAGGCTTTACACCTTTGGGTGAAAGTTTTGGAAATGATGTTAAAGGACTAACCAAATTAATGAACGGATACATGGACGCAATAACACAACCAATTTTAGATATTAACGGAATGGTTATTAAGTATATTGGAGATGCTAGTATGCATATACATGGTGCTCCATTAGATGATCCTGAACATCCTAAGAGTGCTGTTCAAACAGGTTTGAACATGTTGAAAGCAGTAGAGAAATTTAATGATAAAATTACAGCAGAAGGCCGTCCGCCAATTGGCATGGGTGCTGGTATCAATAGCGGTCTTGGCTACTTGGGCGAAATGGGTTCAACCAGTAGACACTCATACGATGTGCTTGGAGACAGTGTGTCAACTGCCGCCCGTATTGAAAGTAAATGTAAAGAGTATGGATGCCTTTTATTAGTAGGCGAAAGCACATACCAAGCAACTAAAGATGATTTCTTTTATCTTAAAGTAGATGATTTACAAGTAAAAGGAAAAAGCGTAGGCCTTTCTATATACACTGTATTAGATAACGTAGGGCCTGCTTGGACAAACGCACAAAAGAAACATCATCAAATGCATGAAGATTACAAAGCACAAAGATTTGATGATGCAATTCAAAAATGTCGCTTGTTACACAGTCATTTTGATCATAAGATGGAAAAATATTACGACATGTGGATTGAACGTTGTGAGTACCAAAAAACTCAAAATCTACCAGAAGATTGGAACGGAGTGTTCGTTGCATCAACTAAATGATACTGAATACCGTGTGGTACAACTTAAACGTAGAATTGCAGAACTAAAAGAGAAAATAGGATATACGTCAAGTAGTGTAAAATCTGATCCACAGACTGCAACACCCAAAAACTCAAATCCTGTTCCTTCCAGCCATAATGCTGTCGCACACAAGACTTACAGTAGTCAACGTGCCAGTGAATTAGATAATCTAAAAAACCAACTACGAAAGCGAACTTGATATCTATCATAAGTGCAACAAGGAATGTACCTGCGCCGTGATGGAAGTAATGAATGTGTGCAGGTTTATTAAAATATTCTGTTTTGTTTGAAGGGAATAGGCGTTGGATTGCTAGATCGCAAAATGCATGTTTTACGAATAATAAAAATAAAAAAATTAATACAGTGCTTGACAAACTAATACTCCGATACAGGTACCAAATATAATACCTATCACCAAGTACTTAGCCAAGTCTATTGATGTCCACAGTTGGTTTCCGAGCGATAGTTTTGCTCGTTCCCAAGCCTGTGTTTCTATCTCATTCTTTAGAGTCATTTTCTTTTTTTCCTGTACTATCAAATCCTTGTGAAAAACTTTTGTTACGTGCTAGAATCTCATCTAGATCATTATCTAATTTTTTACCTGTGGCCGCTTCAATTTCGTCTTTGTATTCAAGTACCATTGATAGTTTTGTATTGAGTCTAATCATATCATTGTCTAACATTCTGATACGATCGACAAGTTTAATGAGTGTAGTGTTTGCTTGTCCTAGTACAGGTTTTATTTCAGTTGTTACCCATTTCCAAACATAGTAAACAAAGTAACCAAGACCCATAGCGGCTACTATAGGAAAACCAAAATCTTTAATTGCTGTTGCTAGTTCACTAGTCACGTCGAGCGTCCTCTTTTCCTTCATTCGCCGCAATTCTGTCTGTATTAGGACGAATGCTTAGAACATAACTTAACAGAGCATCTATTTTTACAAGGTCATTGTTCATTGTTTGAACACGATTATCTAAAGCACCAATTATTGCTTTTAAACCTTGAACTGATCCTGTTACACTTGCTAATATGAATTTCAACGTTGTGAAAACAAAGACACCGGCGGCTATAGCACCTGCTATAGGGAAACCTACCTCGCCCACAAACGTTAAAAAATCCATACTGTACACATCCTCGCTTCGTACAGATATTTATCGCCTATTTGGAAAAAAAGTAGTACATAATCTAAAATAAGTGTTGACACATATCTACTATGGTGTTACTATATAAACATAGTTAGGAATTAGGCATAGAGGAGATTCCAATCATGGCTTACTATACACACACTAAAGACCCTATCGGAGTTTTTGTAGAAAAAGACGTGGGCAATTTTTTCGAATATTCACACAATGATGACCCGGTCAGTGTATGTGAAGATTTCCCACACAAGGTTTGGGTTGGTGGTATAGTCAATGATCAAGGTTGGCGCTATGCCAATGTGAAGAAGACAGTGGCCTATATTGTAACAGATGAAGATGAATTTGGTCTTCCTGTTATTGAGAAATGGGACATCAAAAAGCATAGGGAGTACAGTTAAAAGTTACTGCCCGTAGTTCAGTTGGATTAGAACAACTGTCTTCTAAACAGTAGGTCGCAGGTTCGAGTCCTGCCGGGCAGGCCAATTCGTAGCACAAGAGTGCTACACATAAGGAAAGATCTGGGGATCCGTGAGCGTAGTTTGGTAGGTACTCCGTGTTCATAATGAGCCAGATCACTGAGTAGGCGGGATGGGGGCCGTACTTGGAGAATATAAAGGTTGACATTTACGCTAAATATACGTATATTATAATTATGCCTAAATACGAAAATTGGACAGCCAGCGATGCAATAGATAGAGCGTTACTAGATAACGATATACACTATCTTCATGGAGAACTTACAAATGAAAATGTAAGTGAAACTATCAAATGGATAATAAGTGCTAACCTAGTAAAAAAGCCAAAAAGAGTTTTAGAACTTTATCTCAACACACCAGGAGGTGATTTGTATGAGATGTTTGCACTAATTGATGTAATGAAAACAAGTTATCATCATATAAGCACGGTAGGTGTTGGTGCTATTATGAGTGCAGGTTTTTTAATTTTTGCAAGTGGTTCTCAAGGTTATAGATACATTGGTAAAAACACAGGCATAATGAATCATCAGCACAGTGACAGCATGGAATCTAAAATGCATGACATGAGGGCACAAATGAAAGAAAATCAAAACTGTGAATTACGTTGCTTAAATATATTGAAGGAGGCAACTGGAATGTCTATGCAGGAAGTAAGAAGTAAGTTTATCAAAAATCCTTCAGATCAATATTACACAGCAAAACAAATGATAGACATGGGTATTGCTGATCAACTTTTATAAGGAGTATACACAATGATTAATCCTCGGCAAACCGGACCGAACAGTTGGATTGTGGAAGTCAAAGAAAACAGTAAAACAAAAGAACTGTTTATAGAGTTTCCAGAAGGAAGTTTGGATCAAATGGGTTGGGATACTGGTGATACTCTTATCTGGGAAGAACTAGATCACGGTGCATGGAGTATAAAGAAAAAAGATGAAGAAGTTTAAAGATAACATCGACGACTTCTTCAAGTGGGTCAAAGGTACAGAACTTGTTGAACTCGATGATATTGATGTAAGTGAGGATCCTGTTAGACCAGAACTTACATTAGGTTTTAGAATTACACATGGACGTAAAATTTTTGGTTTAAAATATAACAATGAAATAGAAGCAATAGTTTGTATTGCACTTTGTCCTGAAGTTCCTTATACTACTAGAGAAATGGATTACATGTCACAGGCGGCCAATCAAGACGGACAACGTGGAGAAATAGTTGTTGCATACACAGTAT
>Ga0255752_10000325_pt1 | contig 59422 bp, 57 predicted proteins | sample 011ome_25_FD_179952 | JGI IMG/M metagenome (GOLD analysis project Ga0255752, IMG submission 179952) | Coastal salt marsh microbial communities from the Groves Creek Marsh, Skidaway Island, Georgia - 011512CT metaG (version 2) | ecosystem: Environmental > Aquatic > Marine > Intertidal zone >...
AAAAAAAATAGAGATGTAATAAAATAATTTCATGGGAATATAAGAGTAACCTAAAAGTTAGAAGTTTATTTCATTGAGTAACTGAGTTAGGTTCTTTTCATCAATTGTATCAAATGTATCCAATTCTTTGCTATCCACATCTAATATCGCTATTACTTCGTTGTTTTTAACTATAGGAATTACTATTTCTGATCTTGATAATGAGCTGCAAGCAATATGTCCTTCAAATTGTTCGACATCGGGTACAATAAGTGTTTTTTGTTTTTCCCACGAAGTTCCACATACTCCCTTTCCTTTGGGAATTCTGGTGCAAGCAACGGGCCCTTGGAAGGGTCCCAAAACCAGAGTGTCCTCTTTTACAAGGTAAAATCCAACCCACAAAAATCCGAAGGCTTCTTTCAGTCCAGCCGCTACATTCGCTAGATTCGCAACAAGATCGTTTTCGTTAGCAATTAATGATTTAAGTTGAGGAATTAATTCTTGATACAACTCCTCTTTGGTGGTCTTTGTTAAGAGTAAATCTTCTGCCATATTATTTTGTTAAATCATTCCCGAACGCCTCCATCATTTTATAGAAAATTTGGGTGTTGTCGTAAATTCCAGAAAAATTCTTAGCCCCTTTTCCATGAGCAAATACGGGAATCATAGATGCGCTATGATGTTTTGTAGAGAAGCCTCCGGTGAGCGAGGAACCATCTAATTCTCCTTCAATGATAGCATATCCGCCAGTTTCGTGATCTGCGGTAATAATTACTAGTGTTTCACCATTTTGATCGGCATAATCAAGAGCAATCTTTATCGTTTCATTGAAATCAAGCATTTCATTAATAATATATTCCGAATCATTTTTGTGGCCTCCCCAATCTATTTGTGATCCTTCGACTAGCAAAAAGAATCCATTTGTATCTTTCTTCAAAATATCAATGGCTTTTTGAGTAGCCAAAGGAAGTATAGGTCCTCTGCTCGGTGTCTCTTCTCCTTCCGAAAAAACACGTTTTCCGGGTTGAGTGGGCGAATAGAGATACGCTAACTTAAAAATTTCTTTGGTGTCAAAGTTAGAAGTTAATGTGTCTGGAATGGTGTAGCCTTTTTCGGTTAGTTCTTGTAGTAAGTTTCTTCCATCCTTTCTCGTTTCAAAATATTTTTTTCCACCCCCAATAAGTACATCTACTCCGCTATTTACGAACTGCTCCGAGATAGCCTCATTGGCGTCATATCTCTGCGGATAGTGGGCATAGAAACAAGCAGGTGTAGCATGCGTTACAGTGCTTGTTACCACAATCCCGGTGGCTTTTTTGTTTTCTTCGGCATATTCTACAAATGTTTTATAATTTGTAGAATCCTCCATCGCTTGGGAAATCATTCCATTTCTTGTTTTCTTACCCGTGGCAAAAGCCGTGGCACCAGCCGAGGAATCCGTAATCAGTTCCTTTTTAGAATTTGTTTTTATCAGTCCAATAGTGTTGCATCTTTCTAGCTCTAATTTATTCCCGTTTCGGTACATTCCCGCGGTAATTTGCGATATTCCCATTCCGTCTCCCATCAATAGAATGATATTTTTCGGGGTAGAATTTGAATTTTCTTGGGACTTGTTGAGGTCTTCCGGGGCTCCCAAGGTGTTCTCTTTACAAGATGACAAAACAACGAGAGAGACCAATAAAAAGGTGAGTGACTGTTTCATGTAGGTATTTTCGGTTTTTCAAAGATAAAAAAACGGAATGGGTTTAACTGAAAATCATTTCTAAAACAGGCAAAGATTTTAATTCCCGCATTTCGGTGTGATAACGGTAGTAAGTAAGGATCAGTTGTAAACCTCTCTTTCTAGCCCTATTCGATAAGTTAATTTCACTTTTTGTTTCAAAACTTGCTTCGCAAATACTCTGAAAAAGGACTGTTTCTTCTTGGTCAAAAAAATGTGAATGAGTGGGAGTAGAAAAAGTTAACTCTCCTTCAGCATAATCATAATAAGTTCCTTTGCCGTTGGTGTCGGGCTCAAATCCGAGGAAAGAAGTGAGCTGAACTAAAAATAGTAAATGAAAATTTGGGTCAAATTGTTCTTTTTCGAGTTCCATGATTTTAGACTCAAGGAAGGTGAATTTTTTGGGGTTTGCCTCTTCTTCTTGAATTACTTGGTTCAGTACTTCATTGATAAAAATGAGAACATTGGATTTGTAAATGTTCTGATAAATATCTCGAAGAGGAAAGGCGAGCTCGTATTCTTTCAACGAATAAATCGTTTTTTTTGGTTGCTGAAACCCAGTGATATGAACGATTGATAAAGGCAAGTACTTATTTTTGTTTTGTTTGCTCGTTCTACCAAAGTAGGAGCGAATACCGAATTGGGCGGTGAATATTTTCACTATAAACCCTCCTCCGGATAGTTTGACTTTACGCAGTAATATTCCTTGTGATTTATGATACATCTTGAACTTGTTGAGCGTAAAAAATACGAAATTTCGGGTGACACATGATTTGATTCTTTTTCTCGATCGATACTTTATTGTGATTTTCTAATTCCAATGCCTCAAAGGTATTATATTTGTTCCTCAGTTGAACGAATTGTAATTTTTTTTGGTAAAAATAGCCGACATAGAACTTGGGGACTTCCCCTTGCTACTCGCTCCCATGGAGGATGTGAGCGACCCTCCTTTCCGTGCTTTGTGTAAGCAGCATGGAGCCGATCTGATGTATACCGAATTTATTTCCTCAGAAGGATTGATTCGCGATGCGGCTAAAAGTGTTAGAAAGCTGGATATTTTTGAATACGAAAGGCCCGTAGGTATTCAAATTTTTGGTTCAAACATTGAATCCATGAGAAAAGCGACTGAGGTAACCCAAGGTGCTAACCCAGACATTATTGACATAAACTATGGATGTCCCGTAAAAAAAGTGGCTGGAAAAGGAGCGGGAGCAGGTATTTTACAGGATGTGCCAAAAATGGTTGAGATGACCAAGGAAATTGTACGTTCCACGCATTTGCCAGTCACGGTAAAAACCCGTCTGGGATGGGATGATAACTCCAAATACATTGTGGAGGTTTCCGAAAGATTGCAAGATGTAGGAATTCAAGCAATTTCGATTCACGGTAGAACCCGAAAACAAATGTACAAAGGCGAGGCAGATTGGTCGTTAATCGCGGAAGTTAAGAACAATCCCCGAATGACTATTCCTGTGTTTGGGAATGGAGACGTTAATTCTCCTCAAAAAGCGGTTGAATATAAGAATCGATATGGAGTGGATGGCGTAATGATAGGAAGAGCGAGTATCGGAAACCCTTGGTTTTTTGATCAAGTAAAACACTTTATTAGAACCGGAGAAGAATTGGCATTGCCCACAATTAATGAACGCGTAGATGTGGTTAAAAAACACCTAGAAATGTCATTGGAATGGAAAGGTGAACATGAGGGAATAGTGGAAATGAGAAGGCACTATGCCAACTATTTTAAGGGAATTAGAGATTTTAAACCTCTCCGGATGAAACTAGTAACCACCATGGAAGTTGAGGAGATATTCAATACTCTTGAAGAAATCAAGAATTTTAATTTTTCCTACGAAGTATAGCTCTTAAGTAGCTTGTATTTCTGCTTGGTTTCCCAATATGTAATTCGTGCTATTACCCAGCCATACTTGCCATCTAAGAAACCTCTATGAAGAAGATAGCTTGAAACAAATCGAGAAATAGGACTAAAAATAATTTTGAACCAACTCGACTTTTTTCCAGCTTCGTGGTACGCTTTTGCAGCAATGTTAGAGAACTTTTCTGCTTGCCTCCAGTGTTCTTCAATTGTGTAATAACTGTAATGTAACAAATCACCCTTAATATGTTGTCCTTTGTTTCCTGATTTCAAAAGAAAAGTATCATGTGGATTTTTTCCACCCCATTCCCCTTTTGATGAGTCCCAAAGTCTTAATTTTATATCGGGATACCAATGGCCGTGCTTAATCCATTTTCCGCAATAATTTGTCATTCTATTAAACGAATAACCTTCACCTTCCCAGTGTTTCTTCACTTTTAAAATGGATTGCCGCAGCTCTTCAGAAAGTGCTTCATCTGCATCCAAAGAAAGAACATAATGGTATGTTGCTTGTGAAATTGCCCAGTTTTTTTGTTGAATATGTCCTTCAAAAACATGTTCTACGAACTTTACTGCATGCTTGTCGCAAATTTTCTTAGTCGAGTCCGTGGAGAAAGAATCGACCACTACAATCTCATCTGCCACATCTTTCAAAGAAGCAATACATCTCTCAATGTTTTTTTCTTCGTTATAAGTGATGATTACCGCGCTTAATTTTATTTGCATAGAAATGATTGTCTCAAGAACAAAGATAAAAAAAAGAGCCTTATCCAATTTGTATGGATAAGGCTCTTTTTAATTACAGAATAGTTTTTTATTTTTTCACTAAAGATTTTGTGATGATACCCGATTTAGATTCTAACCTTATAAAGTATACTCCAGCATCAAGGTTGGCTACATTCATTTGATACAAAGCTGCGGTTCCATTGAATGCTTCTTGTGCAGAGAACACAGTTCTGCCTGTCGCATCAATCACAGAAATAGTCATCCTATCATTTGTTGCATTTTCCGCAAGTATTCTCACATTCAATAGGTCATTAGCAGGGTTTGGGAAGACAGAAACATCCAGCGAAGTTTCTATTTCTTTTACCGAAACAATAGGTTCTGCTAAACTAGTATCGATAGATAAGTAAACAATGTCATTGATTACAGCTGGATCTAAATCACCAGAGATAGAATGTCCTGGACTAAAATCTCTTTGGTAGATAATATGTATGTTGCTGTCTACATGTTTCGCCATGGAAGGGTAAACTGCTTCGTAGATGGCAAAACTAAAGTCCGGAGTGTAATCTTCTGGGTCAGACCATGTAGTTCCCCCATCTGTTGAATTCATCACATACAAATGACGGTAGGTTTGAACTCCATCCGAGTGAGTTTCTGCCATAGCTGCATAGACAAGGTACAACGTGTTGTTAGAAGCGACTCCGCAACTTGGCATACTTGACATTCCTACTTGGTAAGAAGGAAAAGAACCACCAGAAGGAACAACTTCTAAAGCACCAGAACCATCTAAATCCAAAGCTCCTGCAATTACTTGGATAGAATCTGCTCCAAAGCCTTCATTCCAATAAACTAATCCATTTGTACCTGGAAAATAAGATGTACTACCATCGGTAGTATCAGCATCCAACACTCTCGTTTGCCCGTAGAATACATGTACCACATTGTTTTTGTCAATCATCATAGCTCCCGATCCATCACAACTCAAAATCGTGTCGCTTTGTCCGTCTCCATTAATGTCAGATCCGTCATCAATTGCATACTTGTTGATTGGGAAATCAGAGACAATTGTACTCGTCCATGAGTCTCCATTATTGGTCGATTTATAAACCAAAACATCCCCCCAAGAATTATAGATAGCCATTGCTACAGTGTTACCGTTTGCGTCAATTGAGTACGCATCAGCCGAAACGTAAGTAAATACACTCGAATCTAACCCCGGTAGAATAGAATCTTGAATATCCCAAGTAACTCCTAAGTTTTGAGATCTGTAATACACTAAAGCGTTTATGAGTCCATTGTATGGCACAGCAGGTGTAGCCGAACTTCTTACTATTGCAATGACATGAATTGTGCTATCGTTTGTTCCTCCAATCACAGCTCTTGGCCATAAAACATCGTATCCAGTTGGAACAGAGGTTGGAATAATTGTTTCTTTCCAGATCCCAGTTCCTTTGGTAGATCGCTGATTCATGGTAAGACCTCCAGTTCCTGAATGCGAAATGATTACCTCATTGCCTGCGTTGGCACTCGATGCAAGGGCAGGCCAACCATTTCTGGTGGTCTCTACTTTTGAAGTTGGAAAAGCACCCCAAGAAGTCCCATTAAAATAATTGTATCCAGCTCCTCTGTTTGTGTAGGGACTTACACCATTGTCCATGGTCCATACCGCAGAAATGGTTCCATCAGAATGATTGATAATTCTTCGTTGACTTGTTCCGTTTGTTTGTAGGTCATACACCGTGGTACCGATAGTCGTTTCTGCCAAAGATCGCGCTGCAGAAGAAGGAGCAATAGGTCCGCTTATGGATTCAGAACCATCAGCAGCTCTTTCTTTTTTTACAGCGAAGTCCTTAGAGGCTTTTTGAATAATGCGGTAGGATGATTGTGCTCCCAAAGACCATGCTAATCCTATGGAGAAAAGAGTGAGTAAAGTTTTTTTCATGAGTATGCAGTTTTACATTTATAGTTTCACTAAATTAAGGAAAATTATTAAAGAATTATGTAAATGTTAAATTAAATTGTTATATTTGAGATTACATATCACATTAAACTTATAACAATGAAAAAAATTTACTTAACTCTTGCAGGAATGATTTTTTCTGCAACAATGATGGCTCAAGCACCTATAAACCAAATGGTTTTTCAAGAGGCTCCAGCTCATCACACAGCGAGAGACTTAAAAGCTCCTCACAACTTTTCTAACAGATATACAATTGATAAGGTGAAGTTTAATTTTATCGATTTGAGTTCAAGCTACTATTCTTCAACTCCTGATTATGATTATTACTATACTTTCCCAGATTCAACTCCATTTGCTAATTACGGAGGATCTTTAGGAGCTCCTTTTTGTCATTCATTTGGGCAAGTATATGATTTATCTTCTCCGGTAATGAATCAAAACACGTTGGGGTATCCTTCAATTTTTGATATCTCAAGCTCAACAACTATCGATTCTATAGCTACTTATGGCGTGTGGGGTCAATCAAGATCTGGTGCTACCGATACAATTATTTTTAGAGTAGTAGTTCCAACAACAGGGGTTAATTTAGATAGAGTGTTTTACTTCACAGGAACTGCTTCAAACTACCCAGCGAGTAACGATACTACAAGATTTGCTATGTTGAATACAGATTCTAATACTTGGGTAGTGCCAGGTGCAATTGCTGAATACAAAGTGCCGTTGAGAGTTCAAGATACTTTAGCAAACGGACTTCAATATGTAAAAACACCAGCAGGAGTTAATGTAGACAGAGTATTTGCTGTAACAATTGATTTCAAACCAGGAAGTACTTACACTCCTTATGTGGATACTATGGGATTTGGTGTAGGTTCTTGGACACAAGTTACTGCAGAGTTGAACGGAGACGGAACATATAGCAACTATGTACCAGGTGACTTGACAGCTTCTAATACTGTTACTTCTCAGGTAAGACATGCTGCTCCAGGAGGTGGATGGAACGGAAGATACATTCCTTATTTGGCGTACGGAGCGGGAATATATGAGTCAATTGATATTGATTTGACGTTGTCTCAAACAAACGCTATTTCTGTAAAAGAAAATGTAAGCGAGGCGAAATTGTTCCAAAACTACCCGAACCCAGCAAATGCATTTACCACTGTGAAGTATGCGCTAGAAAACAATGCAGAGGTTACTTTCGAAGTAATCGATGTTACTGGGAAGAAAGTAATTTCTACTTTCGAAGGAAACAGAAATGCAGGTACTCATACAATTGAAATAAATTCAAATGAATTAAATGCAGGATTGTATTTTTATTCTATCGTTGTAAACGGAAAAAGAATTACTAAAAAGATGACTATCACGAAATAAGCAAACGATTTATTTGGTAGCTTAAAGCTCCAGTCTTCATAGGCTGGAGCTTTTTTTATGAACTAAATTTTGCAATTTGAAAACAATTTTACTTTTGTTGTTCTCTAATTTATTGTAAGTATAGTTTTTGGTAATCTCTGGACACAGTGTCTAAGCATACTTTTGAGAATGCAGGTGCTCATTAACTGTTCATTTGCTAAAAATAATGTCAATCGGAAATACAACGCCTATTTCCTAATGGATTAGTCGCATATCTAGCTAGAGAAACACCAAGAGTGACAACTTAAAAGGAATGAAATTATAAGGCATAAAAAAAACTTCAGTGCAATACTGAAGCTTTTATTTGTGGGCAATGAGGGATTCGAACCCCCGACCCCCTCGGTGTAAACGAGGTGCTCTGAACCAACTGAGCTAATTGCCCTCTTTTGATTGGGTTTGCAAATATAGAGATATTTTTATTTTGTAAGCAAATATCTTAACAAAAAAGATTAATAAAGTTTTGGTTTGAGATCTAAACAGGGGTTAAACCTCAATAAATCAAACTCTTGAAGGGATAAAAAAAAGCGTTGATTAATGCCGTTTTATTGCAAAAAAATCGGCTGAGATGACTATCTTTGTGAAAAACGTAAAAGAATGTCCCGAAAAAAGATAAAATCAGCCTTAATCTCCGTTTTCTACAAAGATGGGTTGGAGCCGATTGTAAAAAAGCTAAACGAACAAGGAGTCACGATATATTCAACCGGAGGAACCCAACAATTTATTGAGAAACTCGGGATTCAAGTGGTTGCGGTAGAGGAGTTGACTTCTTATCCTTCTATTTTGGGAGGGAGGGTGAAAACCCTTCATCCAAAAGTATTTGGAGGTATTTTGACGAGAAGATCAAACGAAAGTGACCAAAAGGAGATAGAAGAATTCGAAATTCCAGAATTAGATTTAGTAATTGTCGATTTATACCCCTTTGAAGAAACGGTGAAATCTGGAGCGAGCGAAGAAGACATAATTGAGAAAATAGACATAGGAGGAATTTCATTGATTAGAGCTGCAGCAAAGAATTTCAAAGATGTAACAATTGTTTCTTCGGTATATCAATATGAAAAGCTGTTGGAGCTTCTTACGAAGAATGAGGGTGGACTATCACTGGATGAAAGAAAAGAATTTGCCAAAGATTCATTTGATGTTTCTTCTAATTATGATTCTCATATTTTCAATTACTTTGATGGGAACAACAAGTCGTCATTCAAACAAACCATTCAAGAAAAATCGGTATTGAGATATGGTGAAAATCCGCATCAGAAAGGGAGTTTTTATGGGGATTTAGAAGGGTTTTTTGATAAATTACACGGAAAGGAATTGTCCTACAACAACTTACTGGATGTTGATGCGGCAGTAAACTTGATTCTCGAATTCAAAGATTCCATGCCAACATTTGCGATTCTTAAACACAATAATGCATGTGGTTTGGCTTCGAGGTCTTCCATTTCTGAAGCCTACACCTATGCTCTTGCTGGAGATCCAGTTTCAGCATTTGGTGGTGTGTTGATTTCCAATACCCAAATTGATAAGGAAACAGCAGAAAAAATTCATACCTTGTTTTGTGAGGTAGTAATTGCTCCCTCATACTCAGCTGAGGCTTTACAAATTTTGAAAGGAAAGAAGAACAGAATCTTGCTAGTTCAAAAACAGTTTTCTTTGCCAAGAAATCAATTCAGGACTATATTGAACGGTGTGTTGGTACAAGACAAAGACTTTGTGACTGATTCTAAAAATGATTTTAGAACGGTAACAACCACTTCACCAACAGATTCTCAAATGAGAGACTTAGAATTCGCAGGAAAAATATGTAAACACACAAAGTCTAACACGATAGTACTAGCAAAAAATGGACAGCTATTGGCAAGCGGAACAGGTCAAACATCCAGAGTAGATGCATTAAATCAGGCAATCCACAAAGCCAAGTCTTTTGGTTTTGATTTGCAAGATGCCGTGATGGCATCTGATGCTTTTTTTCCGTTTCCGGATTGTGTAGAAATTGCGGGAAATGAGGGGATAAATGCGGTAGTTCAGCCTGGTGGATCCATAAAGGATGAACTTTCTATTGACTATTGCAATTCAAATAAAATATCGATGGTATTTACCGGTACCAGACACTTTAAACACTAGAAATAATGGGACTATTTAGTTTTTTTCAACAAGAGATCGCCATTGATTTAGGTACAGCGAACACAATTATCATACAAAATGGTAAAATAGTGGTGGATGAACCTTCCATTGTGGCAATGGACATAAAAACCGATAAAATAATTGCGATAGGAAAACGTGCACAACAGATGCATGGAAAAACGCATGAAAATATAAAGACCATTCGACCTTTGAAAGATGGAGTAATCGCAGATTACAAAGCGACAGAAGAGATGATCAAAGGGATGATTAAAATGACGCAAGAAAAAAAGAATGTCTTTTCGTCTTTGTCTAAAATTCGTATGATGATTTGTATCCCTTCTGGTATTACCGAGGTTGAGAAACGAGCGGTAAGTGATTCGGCTCAGCATGCCGGGGCAAGGGAGGTATACTTGATACACGAACCCATGGCCGCTGCAATTGGTATTGGTATAGATGTGCAAGAACCCATGGGAAATATGATTATTGATATTGGGGGAGGTACTTCTGAAATTGCGGTTATTGCTCTTGGTGGAATTGTGTGTGATAAATCAATTAGAGTTGCGGGAGATGATTTTACTGCTGATATTGAAGATTATATGAGAAGGCAACACAATATTCTTATAGGGGAAAGAACAGCCGAAATGATTAAAATTGAGGTGGGGTCTGCAACGATGGATCTCGATGATCCACCAGAAGATTATGCCGTGAGAGGAAGAGATTTGATGACAGGAATTCCCAAAGAAATTACTATTTCTTACAAGGAAATTGCTCAAGCGTTGGACAAATCCATTACAAAAATTGAAGAAGCAATCCTGTCCGCTCTGGAAATGACTCCTCCTGAACTTTCGGCAGATATATACAAAACGGGTATTTACCTTGCCGGTGGAGGATCTTTGCTAAGAGGGTTAGACAAACGTTTTTCCTCGAGAACTCAATTGCCTATTCATGTTGCCGATGAGCCATTGAGATCAGTGGTGAGAGGAACAGGAATAGCTCTTGATAATATTGATAGATTCCAATTCCTTATGAAAGGGATATAAAGTACCTAGTAATTTTTAACAGGCGAGCACTTCATGAAAAACTTATTTTTATTTTTTAATAAAATTAGATTCCTATTGTTTTTTATAGTGCTTCAATTGTTTGTATTTTTTCTCATTCAAAGGAATTCAAGTTATCAGCAAGCCCAAATTTTAAATTCGAGTGCAGGTATGTCTGGCTGGTTGTTTCAAAAGAAAAATTCGGTTTTACAATATTTCAACTTAAAAAAAGAAAACGAAATATTGGCTAACCAAAACGCTCAGTTAAAACAAGAAGCGTTCTTTAATTACAGCATTGTTTCGGAGAATTTAATTGAGATAAATAACGATTTATACACCAAACAGTATTTGTTTCAGCCTGCTACAGTGATACAAAACTCAACAAGCAGAGACAAGAATATTTTGACTTTGGATATAGGAACCACCAAGCATACAAAACCTGAAATGGGCGTGGTAAACTCAAGGGGAATCGTTGGATTTGTCCGGAATGTCTCTCATCACTTCTCTACAGTAATGAGTTTAATGAACACGGAATTTAAAATCCCTGTCAAGCCCTTGAATGACAGCTGTATCGGGACTTTACAATGGCTGCCAGCTGATAAGGTAAACGAAATGACAGTAAAGGGAATTCCTTCCTATTTCACAATAAGTAAAGGAGATACAATTATTACTCAAGGAGGCTCCGGCATTTTCCCTCAAGGTGAAATGGTAGGTGTAGTAACTCAAACAAAACCAGAAGCTGGGAGCAATAACCAAGTAGTGAAAATAAAAACTGCCGTGGATTTTTATGCTGTACATCACGTATTTGTAGTCAATAATATTTACAAAGCAGAACTGGATTCTGTGCTTCAAGCTATAAGACAAGAATGAACTTAATTAGTGCAAATATCTTTCGATTTGTAGGCCTTATACTCCTTCAGGTCTTCGTGGTAAATCAAATAGATTTGGGATTTTTGAACTCCTACATTTCTCTGGCAGTCTATGTTTCTTTTTTGTTGACTTTTTCTACCAACATATCTAAGTATGTAACAATGCTTGTCGCTTTGTTGTTAGGGCTTAGTATAGATATGTTTTTAAATACAGATGGGATTCATGCTTCGGCCTGTTTATTTTTGGCCCTCGTTCGTCCCTATTTACTTAGAAGAATCCAAACTGCCAATCCTCTTGAAAATGTGCAGGAGTTGACTGTGTATACCGAAGACATTCAAAAGTATTCTCTATACTCCGTTTTATTACTTGGGGCTTTTTTCTTTTGGCTTTTTTTGATAGAGGAGTTCTCCTTACTTGCTCTTCCCCTCATTCTTGTAAAAACTGTTTTGAGCACTATATTTACGTCTCTACTTATTATTATTGGTCAATACTTACTGTATCGTAAACTCAAAAACTAAACGAATCATGATAGATATTAAATTACTTTCGGAAATATGTGAAACGCCTGGGGCTCCTGGATTTGAGGACAGAATTAGAAGAGTTGTTTTGAGAGAAATTGAGAATTTGGTGGATGAATTCTCGATTGATAATCTTGGAAACGTTACCGCTGTAAAAAAAGGGAACAATAGCGATAAAAAAGTGATGCTAGGTGCTCATATGGATGAAATAGGATTTATTGTTACTCATATTGATGACAATGGGTTTGTTCGTTTTCATACCTTGGGAGGGTTTGACCCAAAGACGCTAACAGCACAGAGAGTAATCGTGCACGGAAAGAAGGACTTGATGGGCGTTATGGGTTCAAAACCAATTCACGTAATGTCTGCCGAAGAGAGAACAAAGATGCCTAAAACTACAGACTATTTTATTGATCTTGGAATGAGCAAAAAAGAGGTTGAAGAGTACGTTGAAGTAGGAAATCCTATTACTAGAAAAAGAGGATTGATTGAGATGGGTGATTGTGTAAATTGTAAGTCGATAGATAATCGTGTGTCGGTTTTTATTTTGATTGAAGTGTTGAAGCAACTAAAAGAGGTGCCCTATGATGTGTATGCCGTGTTCACGGTGCAAGAGGAAGTTGGATTAAGAGGTGCTAATGTTTCAGCATTGAATATCAACCCAGACTTCGGTTTTGGGATAGATACAACTATAGCATTTGATGTTCCAGGAGCTTCTGCCCACGAGAAAGTTACTGAATTGGGTAAAGGAACCGCCATTAAAATTATGGATTCACAAACTATCTGTGATCACAGAATGGTGAGTTTTATGAAGAAAACAGCGGGGATTCATAATATTACATGGCAGCCAGAAATCTTACCTGCCGGAGGAACGGATACTGCGGGTATTCAACGAATGACCCCAGGAGGTTCAATTGCTGGGGCAGTTTCTATTCCTACTCGTCATATTCATCAATCAATTGAAATGGCGAATAAAAAGGATATAAAAGGAAGTATTGATCTCCTCGTTGCCTGCTTGAGCGAGATTGACCAGTATGATTGGAGTTTCTAGGAAGATAGCTCGTTTTTAGTTGTAACAGCAAACCCTAAACAGCTGTTATGCAAGGCATTAGAGGTAACAACGTTAAACAAAGAAAAAAGGCTGGGAATTCTCAATAAAAAAGAGTCATTTTGAACTTGATTCAGAATCTCTTGGTTCACTCCATTTCTAGCTAAAAAAAAAGTAGTTAATCAATAGAAAAACAAATGTCAATTTCATTGGCAAATTATCATAGAGGCTAATCATCAAAACATGTTTAATGATCTCCTGTTTTACTCTTAAAAAAGATGCTTTTTACTTTTACAGCAGGCACCCATAGTTTGGATAAGATATACTTTACAGGGTTACTTTTATCTACTTTCCATTTAGTAGTTCTGGCTGACTCTTGTTGTTTTTCGTGAATAGTAAAAGCGTAGGTAGCCATGGACAATCTTGCCTTTCCTGGAGGAAAGTTGATTTTGTCGTACCCGTGTAAGGTGTAGCCTCTACATTGCATTATCGCCAATCGATTGAAAGGCACTCCTATTTCTGTTTTTTCGCCAGTTTCGCTATGTTCTAGTTTCAAATGTCCTCCATACTCTTCCTTCCAATCTTTGTTTAAATACAACAGAATATTTAAATTTCGATACCAAGTAGGCTTTAGAGGGTGGTAATTGAAATCAACATGCATATCAAGAAAGCTTCCTTCCTTTCCTTGATGAATTCCTCCACCGTATAGGTCTGGATCTACAAAAACGTCCTCATTGGTTATGTACTTTAGTAATTCTTTGAATCGATCCGAGGTCATTTCTTCATGAAACTCTTGAAATTCAGGGCCAATCTCTCGAATTTTAGATTTTTCATATTTGTTTTTAGAAAAAGCATAGTCTGCACTTTTTGTTTCTATATCTGGAATTGCATTTACCAGCGCGGTAAGCTTTTCTTCATCACAAAAATTATCAATCGCAATGCAAGGAAATGGCTTTGCAGTCATGTATTCTTCTCTTAGCTTTGCTTTGTTTGCTTCTAAATAATCAAAGTTTATCATAATGTTTCGGTTATAGGTCGTTCAAAATTTTAATTTCTTCCAAATTAGTAATCCCCCAGTTGTCTTTTTCTTCTTGTTCCCAAAGATCGGGAAAGAAGATTCTTTTTTGGTACTTTGGGTGCATGTATTTGTGCCAATCGCTTCCTCCGGTAGCAGTTGCTTCACCCAGGTATTTGGCTGCTGCATTGTAATGATGCATCACCCATTTTATATTTACCGTATAGTCATAGTGGCGCATTGCGTTTACAAGGTCTATATTTTTTTGATAAGAATCAGGTAATTGCTTAAACTTTGTCCAAAGATTTACTGTATTGTAATCTTTCATCCAATCGATAAGTGTTCGCTTGTATTTTTTTTCAAAATTGGTAAGCAACGCGTTCTTTTTTCCAGTTTTGTAGTCTTTTCCTGCTGCCTGCCAATACATGTGTTCAAAGGCATGCTCAAAGGGTGTGTCACGATCAATCGTAGCTCTAAATCGCAAATCTATCAGGTTGATAAGTTCGGTTGACGCAATTTCTATTTGGCGGTATTGAGCGCTTTGGAATCCACTTGCGGGAGTCAGTGTATCGCGAAACTTCATGTATTGCTCCAGTTCCATTCCATCGCCCATCACGGTAAACGAATTGGCAAGCACATCAAAATACCGACTAATTCGCCCAAGATGCATGGTAAATTTTTCGGGCTGAATTTCTTCTTCCTCAGCTATTTGGGCTATTTCCCACAAGATCATTTTAAACAACAATTCGTTTACTTGGTGGTACATGATAAATACCATTTCGTCTTTGAGTTGGGTGCGTTGTATTTGCAAACTTAACAGCGCATCTACATTCGCAAAGTCCCAGTAAGTCATGGGCTCTGCGTGCAACAATCCCGATAAATGAACGTCTGGGTTCTGACCCATCGCCTCGTACTTTTTGTCAATCGCTTTTAATAATTCTTCTCTATTCATGTTTTTTAGAGTAAAGAAAAAAGAACAAAGAGAAAAGACATTATTGCAAGGTCTTTTCTCTATTAACTTTTCTCTATTTTTTTAAATACTTCCAACTTCGTGCTTACAATGTCCCTCTCTTAGCTTGCTCTCTCTCAATCGATTCGAACAAAGCTTTGAAGTTTCCGGCACCAAATCCTCTTGCTCCCATTCGTTGGATGATTTCAAAAAACAGGGTTGGCCTGTCTTCCACAGGCTTGGTGAAGATTTGCAACAAATAGCCTTCTTCGTCAGCATCAATCATGATACCGAGTCCTTTTAGCGTTTCGATGTCTTCTTTTAGTTCGTGCGAGTGTTCTTCTAGTCGTCCTGGCACTGCTCGGTAATACTCTTCGGGTGGAGTAGACAAAAACTCAATTCCTCGCGCTCTCAGTTTACTCACCGTGGTGATGATGTCGTCTGTTGCTACAGCAATATGCTGTACACCAGGCCCTTCGTAATAATCGAGGTATTCTTCTATCTGCGATTTCTTTTTTCCTTCTGCCGGCTCGTTGATAGGGAATTTTATTCTTCCATTTCCGTTACTCATCACTTTACTCATTAGTGCAGAATATTCGGTATGGATTTGTTTGTCATCAAACGACAAGAAATTCACGAATCCCATCACATCTTCGTACCATTTTACCCAGGTATTCATTTCATTCCAACCTACATTTCCTACCATGTGGTCGATAAATTTGAGTCCGGTGGGCTCTGGGTTGTAATCCGATTCCCATTTTTCGTACCCAGGCAAAAACTCTCCTTTGTAGTTTTTTCTTTCTACAAACAAGTGTATTGTTTCTCCGTAGGTATAAATTCCGGCTCGCACCACTTCGCCATGTTCGTCTTTTTCGATGGTGGGTTCCATGTAGGATTTTGCGCCACGTTTGGTGGTTTCTTCCCACGATTTTTTGGCATCGTCTACCCACAGGGCCACAAATTTTACTCCATCGCCATGCTTGGCTATATGCTCGTTCATCCAGCTGCTTGAGTTAAGCGGGGTAGTAAGCACCAGTCGTATTTTGTCTTGTTTCAGTACATACGATGCATATTCTTTGCAGCCAGTTTCTAGTCCTTTGAATGCGTGAGACTGAAACCCAAAGGCTGTTTTGTAAAAGTGAGCCGCCTGCTTCGCATTTCCTACTATAAACTCTACATAGTCAGTTCCTAGTAGAGGAAGGAAATCTTGTGCTCCCTCAAATATTTTTTCTAATCCGTATTCTACGTTTTTTATGTCTTGTTTCATGTTTGCTCGTTTTATTTTAGAGAAAAGAAAATAGAAATAAGAGAAAAGACTCTTTATAATCCATTTTGAAATCCCATTGTCATTTTTTGAAATTCAGTTATTTTGTTTATTAACTTTTCCTCTATATCAATATATTTTCTGTGTTTAGCTACTAATATTTGTGTTATTAATTCGAATGAAGAACCCAAGGAGATATCAAGAAAGTGAGAGAATGATTTATTTGTTCTTGCAGAACCCCCAGCAATATTGCTTGGCATATAAACTGAACACCTACTCATTTGAGAACTTAAAACAAATTTTTCATGTTTCGGAAATTCAATAACTATAACAGAAACATCAAAAGCAATTTCAATTCCTAACTGCCATATTTTAAGGCTTTTATAATTATGTCTTTTCTTTTCACCCATTTAAGATAAGATTATTCTTTTATCTCAGAGCTAATCCTTTCATAGCTCTTCTTTCTATTTTCTTTATTCTATTCTCTATTTTAGTGATCCAGCCACGACTTATAATAATCTCCATCCTCCAGTTTCACGGCTTCTTCTGTTACCATCAGGGGTTTAAAAGTATCTACCATTACTGCCAGTTCTTCGGTTTCGGTTTTTCCGATGCTTCGTTCCATGGCTCCTGGGTGCGGCCCGTGCGGAATTCCTGCGGGGTGAAGGGTTATTTGTCCTTTTTCGATGTTGTTTCGGCTCATAAAATCTCCATCTACGTAGTACAGCACTTCGTCCGAATCTATGTTGCTGTGGTTGTAGGGAGCAGGTACGGCTTTTGGGTGGTAATCGTACAATCTGGGTACAAAGGAGCAAATCACAAAGCTGTCGGTTTCGAATGTCTGGTGAATAGGTGGCGGCAAATGCACTCGTCCGGTGATAGGTTCGAAATCATGGATAGAGAATTTGTACGGAAAATTGTATCCATCCCAACCCACTACGCTAAAAGGATGAGCCGCATAATTGTACTCGTGAATCATGTCTTGTTTTTTTACTTTGACCAAGAAATCACCTTTTTCGTCAAAAGTTTCTAGCTCAGAAGGGCCGTGCAAATCTCTTTCGCAAAAGGGTGAATGCTCCAGGTGCTGCCCAAACCAGTTTCGGTATCTTTTGGGGGTGTATACAGGACTTTTGGATTCTACAATAAACAAGCGATTGTCTTCCGTGTCAAAGTTTATTTGGTATATCATACCACGAGGAATTACTAGGTAATCTCCATACTCAAACTCAATATTTCCCATCATGGTTCGGAGTTTTCCTGAACCTTCGTGGATAAAAATCACCTCGTCACTGTCAGTGTTTTTGTAAAAATACTCGGTGAGAGATTTCTTGGGCGAAGCCAAAATAATCTGGCAGTCGCTATTCATCAGTACGCATTTTCTGCTTTCCAAAAAATCATTGATTGGCGGAACTTTAAACCCTTTGAGAGCTAAAGATTTCATGTTTTTTTCGACCGCAATTTTGGGTGCAACCGAGTACGATTTTACCACTTCTTTTACCTGTGTAGGTCGGTGAGTGTGGTAGAGCAAGGACGACATTCCATCAAAACCAATGGTCCCGAACAGTTCTTCGTAGTAATACGAGCCATTTGGCTTGGTAAAAACGGTGTGTCGTTTTGGTGGGATATTCCCAAGAGTGTGGTATCTAGGCATACTTTAAATGTAATAAATTTATAGAAATTTTAAATGAAAATTGGGCGTAACTAACCCTATTACTCAGGATTTTTGATAATCACAGAGAGCTTGAGCGAAAAGATATTTTCCCAGCTTGTTTTCATTTAATCGTTTGAATTGGTGAAACGAAGAACTCTCCGTTTTTTATTCGTCCTAAAATTAAGAAAAATATCCGACAACCTACACTGATAAAAATCAGTTTATTGAATTAACTCATCGAGTGGAAGGGCAGCTTCGGGACAATGTTTTTCCATTCCTTCCACTATTTTTTCTTGGTCGAGGGATCCAAACTCCTCTCGGGCATTTACCTCATCGGAACATCGCATCACTTCTAGTATGTTTTGTTTTTCTTTGTCAAATTTTTTGAGGCATTCGCATCGTGCTTCAATTGCTTGGTCTAGAAGTGGTTTTTCTTCTTGGCATTGGGTGAGAAAGAATAAGGAGAGTAAAAAAATGGCTTTTTTCATGGATACATTTATTATTGATATTAAAAATAACGAATTTTATTCACCGAATAGGTTAAGATGGATGTTTTATCGGGTAATAATACTTAATTTTGCCTTATGGAAGAAAAAAGAACTGCACTGAGCGAATTAGGAGAATTTGGGTTTATCGATAGACTCATGAAGAAGATAAAAATTACGGATAAATCTGTAATAAAAGGAATAGGAGACGATGCTGCTGTGGTAGATTTTGGAAACAAAAAAACAGTGATATCCACCGATACACTGACCGAAGGAGTTCATTTTGATGTGTCGTACACTCCACTCAAACACCTCGGCTACAAAGCTGTGGTGGTAAATTTATCCGATATTTTTGCAATGAACGCTCAGCCAAAAGCCATTACGGTGGCACTTAGTTTTTCGAGCCGATATCCTGTAGAAGCCATAGACGAGTTGTACGAAGGAATTTTGCTTGCTGCCAGTATCTACGGAGTGGAAGTGATAGGTGGCGACACCACTACTTCGCTTTCTGGACTCATCATCAATATTACGGCAATGGGCGTGGCCAATGAAGAAGAAATTGTGTACCGAAATGGAGCACAAGAAAATGATTTGTTGGTAGTAACGGGCGATTTGGGCTCAGCTTATGTTGGGTTGCAGTTGCTCGAAAGAGAAAAACAAGTTTTTAAAGCCAATGACAAAATTCAGCCAGATTTGGAAGGAAACGACTACGTATTGGAACGGATTTTGAAACCAGAAGCTCGAGCAGACATCATCGAATTATTGGCAAAAATGGAAGTGAAACCCACCAGTATGATTGATATTTCGGATGGATTGGCTTCGGAGATTTTTCATATTTGTACCCAAAGTGGCGTAGGCTGTAACGTTTACGAAGACAAATTGCCTATCGACCCACAAACAGTATTGACAGCCCAAGATTTTGGGATGTCGCCTACTATAGTCGCCCTCAACGGTGGAGAAGATTACGAATTGTTGTTCACTATAAAGCAAAGTGATTTTGAGAAGATAAAAGGAAATCCACACATGACAGTTATTGGCCATATGACAGATAAAAATGCGGGGGTAAACTTGGTAACGAGAGACAATACTTCGCAACCACTTACGGCACAAGGTTGGGATGCTTTTTTGAAAAGAGAAGCGGAGGACGAGTAAATTCCCATCCCAGCCTTCCCAAAGGGAAGGAGCATTCTCGTAATTTTTCAAATTCCCTTCCCTTTGAGAAGAATTGGATTTTCATCTGTCATTCTGAACTTGATTCAGGATCTAGCAAAGAATATTTCACGAATAACATCAATAGAATGGCAAATTCAAAGATTAACGTAACAACTCCAAAACCCCGTCAAAATCCTTCCCCAATATCTTCCCATTGTACCATTCTTTCTCAATAGTAGAGTTGTATTTTTCGTAGAAATTAATGGCAGGTTTGTTCCAATCTAGCACTTGCCATTTGGCTAAACTAGCTCCAAGATTTTGTGCTTCTTCCAAAAAGGCTTTGAACAATAGTTTTCCTATTCCATTTCCTCGCAATCCTTCTTTCACCACAAAATCTTCTAAGTATAGCATTTTGCCTTTCCAGGTGGAATAAGCCATGTAGTAAAAGGCAAGTCCTACTATTTCGTTTTCTTCTTCAGCAAGAATAATGTCAAACACCTTGTTCTCAAAATCTTTTTCGTAGTCCGCTAAAGTTACAGTTACTTCTTGAGGTGCTTTTTCGTAAAGGGCTAGTTCGTTCACCAAATCCAGCACGGCTTGCAAATCTTGTTTGGTGGCTTTTCGTAGGGTTGTTTTCATGCAATGAATTTAAAACTTTACTGGTCATAAAACAAAAAACGGGTAGTCCTTCCAATAATCATAAAGAAAATAAAGAAGGCCTTCCTGAACTTGATTCAGGGTCTATTAGCAACTCTTTGATTTATTAATTGACAGATGCTGAATCAAGTTTAGCATGACTACTTGTTTTGTTCTCTCAGTTTACTTTAACATTCAAAGTTCATAAATTTTACCGTAACAACTCCTTGGCAATTATCAAGTCAATCGGACTCGTAATTTTAATATTCTCAGAGTTTCCTTTTACCGGATGCATATCGTGATTGTTGGCTTCATAAACCGAAGCATCGTCCGTAAATTTACGAGAGTAATCCTTGCAGTAAGCTTCTTTAATCAGTTGTGCATCAAAATACTGTGGAGTTTGCACCTGTTTGATGAAACTGCGGTCTACAATTTCGTTTCGGTGTTCATTTATGTACCGCAAACTGTTTACCGAATCTACTACCGGTATGGCAGAAAAATGAGTTTCTGTTTCGCGAAAACATCGTAAAATTGTGTCGGTCGACACGAGAGGACGAACAGAATCATGAATTCCTACGATAGCATTTCTTGGTATTAATTCTAAGGCATTTTTTACCGAAAAGAATCGTTCTTGCCCTCCTTTTACAACTTGATAATTGAAGTGGAAATTATATTCCTTCACCATCGATTCCCAATATTCGATATAATCTGGATGCAGAGATATTACAAATTGGATGGAGCTATCAGCCTCAAGAAATCGTTCGATTGTATGCAGAATAATCGGTTTGTTGTGAATCTTAATAAATTGCTTGGGCAATGGAGAATTCATTCTTTTCCCTACGCCACCTGCCACAATAATTACATAATGGTTTGAATTCATAGGACTAAATATAAGGAAAACAACTTGAATTATTTCGCTTGTTTTGTTCGGTTCATTTTTTGTGAGTAAAGCAAAAAAAAAGAGAGTCGTAAAACTCTCAAAATGTGTATTAAATGATTAACATGGCGTCTCCGTATGAGAAAAACTTGTATTTCTCTTTCACAGCTTCTTCGTAAGCTCTCATCACAAAGTCATACCCACCAAATGCACAAACCATCATCAGGAGTGTGGAGTAAGGAGTATGAAAATTAGTAATTAATCTATTTGGGATACTGAATTCGTAAGGAGGGAAAATAAATTTATTTGTCCATCCATCAAAAGGTTTCAGCAGGTTTTCTGAAGAAACAGAGGACTCTACAGTTCTTACAGAAGTGGTTCCAATTGCGCAAACATTTTTCTTGTTAAGGATTCCTTTGTTTATAATATCTGCATTCATTTGACTTACATAAGCTCTTTCAGACCCCATTTTGTGCTTCGTCAAATCTTCCACTTCTACTGGCTGAAATGTTCCTAACCCAACATGTAAGGTTACCTCTGCAAAGTTTACTCCTTTTATCTCAAGTCTTTTAAGTAGGTTTTTGCTAAAATGAAGCCCAGCGGTTGGTGCAGCTACCGATCCTTCATGTCTTGCATAAATTGTTTGATACCTTTCTTCATCTTCTGGCTCAACCTCTCTTTTGATGTATTTTGGAAGAGGAGTTTGACCCAACTGTCTTACCTTGTCTTGAAACTCTTCGTAGGTCCCATCAAAAAGAAATCGCAGTGTTCTTCCTCTCGAAGTTGTATTGTCAATTACCTCGGCTACCAATTCTTCATCTTCTCCAAAGTATAGTTTGTTTCCAATTCGTATTTTTCTTGCTGGATCTACGAGTACATCCCAAAGAAGACTTTCTTTGTTTAGTTCTCTCAACAAAAAAACTTCAATTTCTGCTCCGGTTTTTTCTTTGTTACCAATCATTCTGGCAGGAAATACCTTGGTATTGTTCATGATAAGAACGTCCTCGTCATCAAAGTATTCGATCAGGTCTTTGAATTGTCTATGTTCAATGGTTTGTTTTTCTCTGTTAAGCACCATTAATCTTGCTTCGTCTCTGTTTTCGGCTGGATATTCTGCCAATAACTCTTCAGGTAATTCAAATCCAAATTTTGATAATTTCATAGTAGTTTTTGTTTCAGAATACAAAAATACGATTTTAGAACCTTTTTTCCTAACTATATGCGGGCGGTGAAATGAGTATAAGAATTTTAAGAGATTGGGGTAAATTCCGAATCAAAAATCCATTGTTGAACTTGTTCTATGGTATGTGCATTTTCAACATCATAACTCCCAATTTTTGTTCTTCTTAGCTCGGTAAGGTGACCGCCATTATTCAGTTTTACTCCAAAATCGTAGGCTATGGAGCGTATGTAAGTTCCTTTGCTACAGGCAATTCTTACTTTCACGTCTGGAAGATTTACGCTCAATACTTCCATTTCATGAATGATAATCTTGTTGGGTGTTACGTTTACTTCTTCTCCTGCTCGGGCTAAGTCATAGGCTCTTTTTCCTTGAATTTTTTTTGCCGAAAATATCGGAGGTAGTTGTTCTTGCTCACCCACAAAACTTTGTGCACACTCCCTTATTTTTTCTTCGGTAAGAGAAGAAATATCAAAGGTTTGGTCTATCTCAGTTTCTAAGTCATACGAGGGTGTTGTTGCTCCAAGTCTAATGGTGGCAGTGTACTCCTTGGGTAAGTTTTGAAAGGAAGATATTGTTTTGGTTTTTTTGCCACTGCACATAATTAGTAAACCACTAGCCAAAGGGTCTAATGTGCCGGCATGCCCTATCTTGTATCGTTTTTTTTTGGTTCGTTGTACAAAGACTCGTTTTACACGATTTACCGCGCCAAATGAGGTGATTTTTAGTGGTTTGTCCACTAAAATAACTTCTCCTTCATGAAAATCTACTGGGTGATTCATAGTGCTAACAGATAGTATAGAAGATGGCCGAAATTCCAATTACAAAACAGTAGATTGAAAAATAGGTGAGGTTCGAGTTTTTCACTAGCCTGATCATCCATTTGCATGCTAACAGTCCTGTGACAAAAGCAAAAACAAAACCTGCAAAATAGGGGAGAAACTCAGGGGAGGATATTCCTGAATCTGATTTTAAAAGTCCAAGGGAGTCTTTAGCGATTTTTCCAAAAATTAATGGAACAACCATCAAAAAAGAAAATCGTGCAGCTTTCTCTCTGTCAATTCCCAACAATACCGAAGTGGAAATGGTAGCACCCGAGCGAGAAATTCCCGGAAGAATGGCAATCATTTGAGAAATTCCGATAAGAATAGAATGAGGAATGCTAACCTCTTTATTGGTGGTTTTTGCTTTGTCGGCAACAAATAACAGAGCACCAGTAATCAAAAGCATACATCCCACAAGGAGGATTTTACCTATAAAAAATGAATCAATTAGATCATCAAACAAGATACCTACAACTGCTGCAGGAATCATAGAAATAATAATTTTGAGAGAAAACTGAAATTCTTTATTGTTTTTAAATTGAAACAATCCCCTAATTATTTCTGCAATATCTTTTCTGAATATTACGCAAGTGCTCAGGGCAGTAGCAAAGTGGAGAACCACTGTCATAGTCATACTTTCTTGAATTTCTTTATCGAAAATTGCTTTCACCAGCTCAATATGCCCACTACTACTGACGGGTAAAAATTCGGTAAGTCCTTGAACAATTCCAAGAATAATGGCTTCTAATAAACCCATGAAAGAAAAAAGTGTTAAGGTGTTTATTTCTTGGTTGACGAGTCTATTTCTTCGGTATCCGATTCTGGTTTGAAATTCTTGATAATTCCAAACAACACGATTACATAGCCCGAAATTACTATAAATGGTGCTAAAGTAAGTCGTTGAAAATTAAAAATATCATCGCTGTAATCACTTGGATCTTCAGGATTTCCACCCGACATAATAAAGTAACCCAACACAAACACTATAATTCCGGCAAGAATCAAAATGTAATTTTTTTTGGTGAAATAAATGTTGTCGTTTTCCATAGGTTCTTATTGTTTGTATAGTTTGTCCTGACTTAGTTTTAAATACTTGTTCATTGAGAAGTAGGTCGAACCAAAGCTAACTAAAATTCCGATAGCTATGATAATACCAAAGATGACAAAGTTGGAATAAATGTTTTCTGCATTGAATACGAGTTCGCCAATGATAGAGTTGTAATTTTCGAGCGCCAAGCTCAATAAGATATACAGTATAATGGCAAATAGAGCTGAGGTAATTCCTTGCATGATGGAATTCAGCAGGAATGGCTTTTTGATAAAACTATGTTTTGCACCTACAAATTGCATCGTACGAATGAGAAATCGTTTTGAAAAGATCGCTAATCTGATGGTGTTGTTTATTAAAATTATGGCGATGGTTAGCAAAATACTACTTAGCCCTAAAGCATACCACAATCCGTTGTAAAAGGTATCGTTTATGGTTTGAAACTGTGCCTTGCTGTAAGAAATTTCACTTACATAATCTTCGTATTTCTCCAAGATGTTTTGCTCAAATAATTGAACACTATCCAGCTGAGCGTACTCTTTTTTGAGGGTCAAATTAATACTGTTGTAGAGCGGATTCCCACCCAAAAACTCATCAAGAAATTCCTCGCCCATCCCTTCAACCATAAACTCTACTGCTTTCTCTTTTGGGATATAAGTGGTTGAATTAACGCGATGATCAAGACTAATTTCTTTTTCAATCTGCTGCATTTTGGCCATTTTGGCGTTTTCTCTGAAGAATACATCTACCTCAATCTTTTCTTTTTGATCGCCATAAATTTTGTCCAACCTTAGGATTGCCATTCCAAAAATAAGTAATAGAAATAGGATGAATCCCATACTTATGGTCACATAAAACGAGGTTGTTTTGTATCTATTTTTTTTTGCCTTGGACATATACAAATGTAGAAAATATCCAAAGTCTATAATAAAATTGTTCTCCTTTTTTTCTATTATTAAGAACAATTAACACCAGAAACTACCACTTATGAAAGAATTATTAGCAAAAAAAGCTTCGAGAGCGAATAGTTATGAAGTGGTAGGGCTGGTAGCCAATAGTAAAGCAAAGTACAGCGAGTTGGTAGAAATTATAAAGGAAAACAATTCGCCTTACAGCGAGAAAGCTGCCTGGGTAATAACTCATTGTTTTGATGAAAGAGCAGGTTTTTTTGATCATTTTTACAGTGATTTTATTAAAATAATTGGGGAAGAGTCTTATTCCGATTCGGTTAAGAGAAATATCGTTCGGATACTTCAATTTAAATCGATTCCTACCGAGTATCATGGAGCTGTAATTGATGCATGTTTTCGTTTATTAACGAAAAAAGAGACGGCTATTGCAGTAAAAGCTTTTTCTATGGGTGTATTGGACCAAATGGTGAAAATATATCCAGAGTTGACAAATGAGTTAATTCTCTGCATCGAAGAGATACTTCCCGGCAGCTCTTCGGGAGTAAAGAATCGCGGGAATAAAATTCTTAAAAAACTGAAAGGTTCTAGTCAATGTTGAACTTTTTTTACCTAAAATTTTAAGACCTTTACGAAAAAATTAATCAAATAAGATGTCAAAGGAAAAAACAGCTCAAATAAATATTACCGTAAAAACAGATGAACACAATGTGCCAGAGGCTATGAATTGGACAGCTACGGATGCCAATATTAAGAACAAAGAGTGCAAAGCAATGATTTTATCTGTTTGGGACAAAGAGGATAAGGCTGCTTTGCGAATGGATTTGTGGACCAAGGAGATGATGGTGGATGAAATGAAAATGTTCTTTTACCAAACATTGGTAACGATGGCAGATAATTTTCAGAAAGCCACAGGGGAAGATGCTATCGTGGAGGACTTGAGGGACTATTGTGCCCATTTTGCTGATAAAATGAAGTTGGATCAAATGAGATAACTCAAACTTGTCTGATGGATTCTCTTCGAGAATTAATTCATTGGTCAGTTCAATAGTTTCGTTACCTTTAAAAATGATGAAAAGTTGGCTCAAAAAAATAGGGGGAGTACAGTTTTCCATACTCTTGGTAACGTTTGTTTCCTTGGTTTTTGTGATTGCACCAATGATCCAAGAATCGGAACAATATACCGTAATTACGAGCGATGGAAAAGGATATTATGCTTATTTGCCAGCTGTTTTTCTCCACAATTCTATCGGTGATCAAACTCCTGATGGTCGATTCATACTCGATATAAACGGGAAAGGCGTCAACAAATACTACGCAGGCACAGCCGTTTCTATTTTGCCGTTTTTTGGACTGGCTACCTTGTTGGATAAAGAACAAAACGGATACTCACTCTCGTACCAAATTTCTGTCTCTATTGCAGGTGTTTTTTACCTGATTCTGGGGTTGCTCTATCTCGCCCGACTCCTATCACTCTTTAGGTTTTCGGAAGTAGCGATAAGCCTTACCATTCTCACTTTATTTTTTGGGACTAATTTATTTGTATATGGAGTTTTTGAACCTTCTATGTCCCACATTTATTCTTTTTTTTGGATTACTGGATTTCTGTTTTTTACAAAAAAACACTTGCTGACTGGTCGTTCTGAATTGTTATATTTTTCGGCACTTTTTCTGGGTTTTTTAGTATTGGTGAGACCCATCAATGGACTTATCATTTTGGTAATTCCCTTCCTTGCGGGCTCACCGATAGTTTTAAAAAAATATTTTCATTCTTCTGTCTTTAGCCGAAAAGGGTTGATATCATTCCTTATTTTCTTTGGTATTATAGCCGTTCAGCCCATTGTGTGGTATCTCCAGAGTGGTAATTGGTGGTTGTGGAGTTACTCTGAAGAAGGGTTTAATTTTACTGCCCCAAGTTGGTTTCAATTTTTGTTTAGTTTTAGGAAAGGAGCCTTAGTTTACACTCCACTGTTGATAGTTACTGTCATTTCAGCTATACTGTGGTGGAAAAGAAATAAATTTCAATCAGCAACTATTTTATTCTTTTTTGGAACGTTAGTATATGTTTTAAGTTCCTGGTGGAATTGGTATTACGGACCTTCTTTTGGTCAAAGACCCTTGGTTGATTTTTATGGGCTATCTGGTATATTGTTGGCCTATTTTATTCATCATTTTTCTGGATTTAAGCAGCGTTTTTATTCTGCTTCTTTTGTCCTGATTTGTTTGGTTCTCAATCTTGTTCAGACGTATCAATTTCGATCGGGAATTTTATCTTCTTGGGATATGAATCTAGAGAAATATCGAGCGATATTTTTGAAAGTTGACGACAAATGGAGACAGTCGTTAGGAGGGAATTTTGATATTTTTTTGTACGATTCAAAAATAGATACTGTTGATCGAGCCACTCTTCTTCCTTCAGTTGGCAAAAAAGGTAGCACGGCTTTTGATTATACTGAGAAAGAGTTCGGAGTAGAGGTTACGTTTAATGTAGATTCTTCCTACTTCTCCAAAAGAGGGTTATTTTTATTGGTTGATTTACAGTTGAATAGTAGAAAGCAATCTACCAAAAACAAAGCTTTGTTCGTGGTGGATATCATGGATTCTGCAGGAAACAACTACCACTATTACACGTTCCCGATCCGTGCCATTCCTCCCACAAATTTGGTAGGATGGAAACAAGAAACATACCAAATAGAGTTGCCAAATGTACACCACGTTGGGGACAAAATTAAGCTGTACATCTGGAATAAAGAAAGAGAAAGTTTTTTGGTGAAAGAATTAAAATTCAAGCTGCTAACTATTAATTAATTCAGGACAATAGAATGAACGATACTCACGAATTCTTCCTGGTAGTCGTCAAAGGTGTTTTGTAGAGCCGAACAATTAATAATAAAAGAGTTTTCTCCTTGAATGGTAACATAAAGCTGAGCTGTCAAAGGCAATCCTTCAAATAAATAATTGTAACGTACTTTTTTAAATTGCACTCCATTTATCTCCTGATAATTGGGTTCTTCGGTTTGTTCTAGCTCTTCAAACATTCCCTGAATCATTCTTAGGTTCCCCTCGAAAAAAGCATCTAAATCTTTTCCGTTTGTCCCTCCAACAACAATATTTACCATTTCTTGAAAAAAATCTTGATCACTTGTGGGAGACAAAACATGAATCATATTGAGCGTTGTATCATTCATGATTTCCCAGTTACTTGGGAAACTAAATGATACCGGAAAATAATCAGAAGAAAACAGGTTCTTGTTCATTTCATTTTCTGATCTTGAATCAATAGATTCTCTTATTGTTTTTTCTTCTTGAATTTTATTGCCACAAGAAATTAAAACTGCAATCAGCGATATTGTTAAGATATATTTCATGAACCAAAGATACTGTCTAGAATCGAAATCAAAAGATTTAATTAGATGTTTTCTGTATGGAACGCTATAATAGGGAGTAGAATTTTTTTTATCATTATATTGTAAACTTGTGAAAGGATTTTTTAAATCCCTTCGTCCAATAGAAGTTGAAGTTAAGAATTAACAAATAGAATATGAGTATAAAAAGATTATTATGTACAGTTGCTTTGTCCTGGATTTCGGTAGCCGGTTATTCGCAACAAGGCGAATGGATTGAAATCAGAGATATGGAAACTTGGTCATCCGTTGGGTTTGAAATGGATTTGAATAAAAAATGGAGTTTTTCCTTAGAGGAACAACTAAGATTGAAGTCTAACTCTTCTGAAGTAGATTCATACTTTACAGAATTCGGATTGTTTTACAAAGGGTTGGAGCACTTTGAGTTTGGTGGAAATTTGCGATACCAAAGTGTGAATGACAATCAAGGAAAAATTCAAGGCTACGAAACTCATTTTAGATATAATTTAGATGTAGCCTATTCTCACAAAATTGATCGGTTTAAATTGAAGTACAGAGTAAGGTATCAGAATAAAAATGAGCTAGGAATAGATGAGTTGGCTGGGAATTATCCCATTCATAAATGGAGATTGAAAATTGCGGCTAATTATAATATTAGAAAATGGAAATTTGATCCCACTTTTTCAGCCGAAATTTTTAGAAGGTCTGAAGAAAATACTGAAGCTGGTTTTGATAGAATGAGATATACCTTGGGAACTAAATACGATTTGAAGAAATTTGGAGAACTGACGGGGTTTTATAGAATAGAGAAAGAACTGAATGTATCCTATCCTAAGTCAACTCATATTTGGGGCTTGTCTTATGTATACACATTGAAAATTAAAACGAACTAACGATGAACAAATTATTGATTTCCATTACAACTCTTGCAATAGTATTAACTGCCTGTAAGAAAGAGATTTTTATAGAAAGCGGAACAGGACTGGAAGATTGGACGACCGAGACTCATTCCAATGATGTCTCTCCCAATTATGATATTGTATTCAACCAAAATAAGGTGAACAAGATTCATATTGTGTTTACCGCGGACGAGTGGTCAGCGATGCAAGCCGACTTGATAGATGTGAGGGGAGGGAATACTGGTGGCGGTCCTGGAGGTGGCGGTCCTGGTGGCGGTGGCGGAACTACTTTTTCCGATCAAACTCCTCTTTATTTTGCCGCAGACTTTTATTGCAATGGAATACAATGGTACAACGTAGGTGTGAGATACAAAGGAAACTCAAGTCTAACAGCAAACAGCGGAAAATTGCCGTTAAGATTTCAGTTTGATGAGTTTGAGGACGAATATCCTGAAATAAAGAATCAAAGATTTTACGGATTCAAAGAACTTTCTATGAGCAGTAACTATAATGATTTGTCGCTTATGAGAGAAAAATCAGCTTGTGATGCTTTTCGTAATTTTGGAGTGCCAGCGGTGAGAACTGCTTTTTATGAAATTTACATTGACAAAGGAACAGGAAGTTACCAATACTTTGGGTTGTACACAATGTGCGAAGTAGTTTTTGATTCTTTTTTGACTGATTATTTTGGAAGCGAAACAGGGAATTGTTACAAGCCTGACGGAGATGGAGCCAAGTTTTCTACTTCGGGGTTTGATTTAACAGATTTTGAAAAGAAAACCAACATAACAACAGGTAGAAGTGATATTCAAGCCATGTATGATGCACTACATGCATCAACAAGAACAAGCAATCCAAGTACTTGGAGAAGTAATTTGGAGTCCGTTTTTGATGTAGATGGTTTTTTGAAATATTTAGCCGCAAATAATACCATTCAAAACTGGGATACTTACGGCTTGATGACGCACAATTATTACTTGTACAACGATCCAAGCATGGGCAAATTGAGGTGGATAGTTTGGGATAATAATGAAGCATTTCAATCTGGGAACGGACCAAGATCTGCGCTGCCCTTTGCAATGAATACAACAACAACTGATTGGCCATTGATTAATTTTTTAATCAATGATGCGACCTACGAGGCAACTTACAAGAGTTATGTAAAATCTTTCGCTTCGTCCACATTTGCTGCGAGCAGAATGAGCGGAATTTTTTCTGCACAACAATCTTTACTTACTTCTTCAGCTTCTAATGAACAGAGCGGTTACACTTTCCTTACAGGAGGTATTAGCAGTTTTAATTCTGCGGTAAGCACCTTAATTTCACATAATTCTAGCAGAGTTTCTGCAGCAAATACTTACGCTCCCTAACAGGCAATTAGAATTGATCAATGAAAAATCTGTTTCTACACTTATTAGTTTTAGGGCTCGTGTTTTCTTGTAAAAAGGAGATATTTGTTCCCAATGACGAACACTCCATTCGACCAGAAGGTTGGGAGTCAAATTCACATTCTAATAATGTAGAACCTAATTATGATATAGTTTTTAACGAATCCAAAGTCAACAAGATTCACATTGTATTTACTGCACAAGAATGGACTGACATGCAATCTGATTTGGCTATAGTGAAAGCCGGAGGCTATTCAGTTGAGCCTGCTTATTCACCAGTTGATTTTTATTTCAACGGTGTAAAATGGAATCATGTTGGGATTAGATACAAAGGAAATTCGAGTTTAAAAGGAGCCGGGAATGGGAAGCTTCCCTTTAAGTTTAATTTTGATTATTTCGAAGATATTTATCCCGAAATAAATAATCAACGATTTTATGGTTTTAAAAAACTAGCAATGGGAAGCGGCTATAAAGATGAGTCTTTAATGAGAGATAAAACGGCCTCTGACTTGTTTAGGGATTTTGGTGTCCCTGCTACTAGAACTGCTTTCTATGAGATTTATATTGATAAGGGAGATGGGGTTTATCAATATTTTGGCTCATACACAATGAACGAAGTTGTAGAAGATACTTTCTTGAAAAATTACTTTGGTACAGAATCAGGGAATTGTTACAAACCGGATGGAAGTGGAGCGACTTTCAGAAATAATAGTTTTGTAGCTTCAAGTTTTCCAAATAAAACCAACGAAACAGCTAATCACAGCGATATTCAGGAATTGTTTACTGTCCTTCATTCACCAACCCGACTTTCCAATCCTACAGCTTGGAAATCTGCTCTGGAAAATGTGTTTGACGTAGATGGATTTTTGAAATATTTGGCAGCAATGAATACTATTCAGAATTGGGACTGTTACGGAAATGCTCCTCACAATTACTATTTATATAACGATCCAATTATGGGTAAGTTGAGGTGGATAGTTTGGGATTGTAATTTAGCTTTTGCTCCAGGCAGTGGAATGAGAACTTCTTTGAGTTTTGAAATGAATGAAGTAGATTCAAGATGGCCGCTCATAAACAATGTGATAGCTGACCAAGGATACAAGGCCACTTATAAAAACTATGTAAAGGATTTTTATAGGACAATTTTCACAACTTCTAGAATGAATTCGATAATTTCTAATCAGCAGACTTTACTCATGAATTCGGCTGCTAATGAAGAGGTAAACTACACTTTTTTAACAGGAGGAATCGGGAGTTTCAATGCAGCAGTAAGTGATTTAATTAATCATTGTGCTTCCAGAGTTCTGGACGCTCAGAATTACGCTCCTTAACGAAATAATTAAAACGAACAAACATTGTTGTTCTTAAGTAGTTAGGAAACTTAATCATCAGGCGGATTTTCGCCTATAGATTGGTGAATTCGCATCGATGTTCTTGTCAAAGAAGGATAAAATTAATTCAACTTATCTTTCAAATAGTTTCCAGTTACTGAATCACCTTTCTTGGAAATAGTTTCTGGGGTACCTTCTGCCACTATTTTTCCTCCCTTTTCGCCTCCTTCGGGACCTAAGTCAATTACCCAATCAGCACATTTTATAACGTCCAAGTTGTGTTCAATCACGACCAGAGAATTCCCTTTGTCAATAAGCGCATAGAATGCCATGAGTAACTTTTGTATGTCTTCAAAATGCAGTCCGGTGGTAGGTTCGTCAAATATAAATAAGGTTCGTTTAGAGGATTTTTCTTTCACAAGAAATGAGGCAAGTTTTATTCTTTGAGCCTCACCTCCCGAGAGAGTGTTAGAGGATTGACCGAGTTTTAGGTAGCCAAGTCCCACATTTTCGAGTGGTGTAAGTTTAGTCACTATCTTTTTCCCGAATTTATCTCCAGATTCTGCAAAGAATGTTATCGCATCGGAGATAGTCATTTCCAAAATATCAAAAATGGAATATCCATTAAATTTGATTTCCAAGACTTCTTGTTTGAATCGTTTTCCTCTGCACTCATCACATACCAACGAAATATCTGCCATGAATTGCATATTTACCTTCAATTCTCCGTCTCCACTGCAGCTTTCGCATCTTCCACCTTCCGTGTTAAACGAAAAGTGTTTGGGTTTAAAACCATTTACTTGTGCTTGTTTTAAACCAGAGAAGAGGGCCCGGATATCGTCATACGCCTTGACGTAAGTTGCTGGATTCGATCGGGATGATTTTCCAATAGGATTTTGGTCGATAAACTCAACATCGTCAATGTGAGAAATGTCTCCCGTCATTTTGGCAAATTCCCCCGTTTTATTGGCAACTCCTCCTTTTACTTTTTTTAGTGCGGGAAAAATAATTTGTTTGATTAGTGAGGATTTTCCACTACCGCTTACCCCTGTAATTGCACAAAAAATATTCAAAGGGATGGTCACATCTATGCCTTGCAAATTATTTTCTCTACACCCCAAGAATTCTATTTTTCGCACACTATTTTTCCTCGTTTTTGGCACCGGAATCTCTTTTCTTAATGTAAGGTATTGGGCTGTTAAGCTCTCCTTAGAGGAGATCAATTGAGAATGGTTTCCTTGAAGAACAATTTCACCTCCATCAGTTCCTGCTAAAGGCCCCATATCAATAATTTCGTCAGCAATTTTCATGATATCCTCGTCATGTTCTACTACAATCACGGTATTTCCGATATCTCTCAGGGATTTAAGAACTTTTATCAATCGTTCGGTGTCTCGCGAATGTAAACCAATACTTGGTTCATCCAAAATGTACATTGAGCCAACCAAGCTACTGCCCAATGAAGTTGCCAAGTTTATTCGTTGCGATTCTCCTCCCGAAAGAGTAGACGAAAGTCTATTTAAGGTCAGGTAGCCCAACCCAACATCTAGCAGGAATTGAATTCGGAGAGTGATTTCTTTCAAAATCCTTTTAGAGATCTGATTTTCGTGATCCGATAGGGTTAGGTTTTCGAAAAACTCAGCACATTTTTCAAGAGAAATATCCACCAAGTCAGTTATATTCTTTCCGTTGATTTGGATGTAATTTGCCTCAGGTTTTAATCGCTTTCCTTCACAAGAAAGGCAGGTTGTTTTTCCGCGATAGCGACTCAGCATGATTCGGTATTGAATTTTGTACGATTGGCTCTCTACAAAAGCAAAAAACTCATTTATTCCCTTAAAATATTTGTTTCCAGTCCATAATACTTTTTTTTGTGCTGGGGTTAGTTCATAGTAAGGTTTGTGAATTGGAAAATCAAAATGATGAGCATTGTTGAATAAATCAAATGCCCATTGACTCATTTTTTCACCTTTCCAGCACACGATTGCTTCTTCGTATACAGACAAGTTTTTGTTTGGAATGACAAGGTCCTCGTCAATACCAATAATTTTTCCGTATCCTTCACAACTGGTACAGGCTCCAAGAGGATTGTTAAAGCTAAATAAATATTCATTGGGTTCGGAAAAATCCATGCCATCCAATTCAAATTTGTTGGAGAAAACTCGTGTTTCATTAGTGCTGGCTAATTCTACCTCGCAGGTTCCATTACTTTGTTGAAATGCGGTTTCGGCCGAGTCATAAATTCGGGCATTATTCTCCTCACTTTCTTGATTTACAGAAATTCTGTCAATCACAATTTTCACACTTTCAAAATCGATAGGTGGATTGTCTATTACCTCCTCAATCACATGATTTTCTCCATCAATCTTCACTCGGTTATATCCTTCCGTTTGAACATTTTGTAAGTACAAGGCAAGTTTATCTTTTTCCCTAATCATCAGCTCGGAGAGAATCACAGCTTTGGTTCCTTCTTTCTGGTTGTTGAGGTAAGTCAGTACATCCACGCTAGAATCTTTTTTTACCTCATTTCCCGAAATTGGTGAAATGGTTTTTCCAATACGAGCAAACAACAGTTTCAAATAATCGTAAACTTCTGTGGAAGTGCCTACGGTAGATCTGGGGTTTCGAGAGTTTACTTTTTGCTCAATTGCAATGGCTGGCGCTATCCCTTTTATAAAATCTACTTGAGGTTTCTCTAATTTTCCTAAAAACTGTCTGGCGTAAGAAGATAAACTTTCGATGTATCTCCTTTGACCTTCGGCATACAAAGTATCAAAGGCTAAAGAAGACTTTCCCGATCCTGATAACCCAGTAATGACTGTAAGTTTGTTCTTGGCTATTTGGAGTTCAATATTCTTTAGGTTGTGCACTTTGGCTCCTTTGATATGAATGTATTCTGATTTGTTCACGGTTTGAAAATTGAAATGTTGAGCGTACTCGAATAGTTTTTTAACGACCTCAAAGGTAGAGAATCTTACTTTAAGAAACTGCCATATAACTGAATATTCTGATTAAATTTGGAACTAAATTAGTCTCAATGAAAACACTGTATATTGTTCGTCATGCCAAATCAAGTTGGAATGAAAACAAAGTGATTGATTACAACCGATCACTGAATGAACGAGGAAAAAAAGACATAAAAACGATGGGCCAACGGTTGGTGGACAGACAGGTGAAAATTGACAAAATTTTGGGAAGTGCCTCCAAAAGAACTAAGGCAACAGCTCGAGGTCTCAACAAGTTTCTTGGACTGCCAACTGATAAAATTGAATGGAGTTCACAGTTGTATCATTCAGATGTTTCTGTGTTACTTCATCAGGTTTGTCGAACTTCAGATGAGTGCCACAACTTGATGCTGGTAGCTCACAACCCCGGAGTTTCTGACTTTTGTGATTACCTCACAGAGTTAGAGTTTTATTTTCCCACCCTTGGCATTGTAAAAGTAGTGTTTGAAGCGGACAGCTGGAGAGAAATTTCAAAATCAACAGGAACGGTAGAATGGATTGATTTTCCAAAAAACACTTTGATTTTCTAATTCTAGCAGATTAAAAACTTTGATTCATAAGTTAGATTCAACTTTTTTACTATATTGGGGCAAAATTAGAGAAGAAAATGTCAGAAAAAATAATGTTTGAAACCGAAATTCCTATTAAAACTTCAGTAGGAATCTTGTACGATATGATGACTACCCCAAGTGGATTGTCTGATTGGTTTTGTGAAGACGTGAATATTGATGGAGATATTTATAGTTTTTTCTGGGATGGAGAAGCCGAAAAGGCAGAATTATTGAGAATGAGTAAGAATGAGTTTGTTCGTTTCAAATGGGTAGAGGATGAAGACGACAGTACGTATTTTGAGTTGAGGATAAAGATTGATGGAATCACCAAGGATGTAGCGCTCGTAGTTACAGATTTTGCTGATAATCAAGAAGAAGTTGAAGAAAACACCCTCCTATGGGAAAGTCAGATCAATGACCTGAAAAGAGTTATTGGAGCCTAAACAATAATTCTTTTTATTAAATGTTTTATGATTTATGTTGAAGAAGCTAGATTGGTTCATCATAAAATCTTACATCGTCCCTTTCGTTGTAACCTTTTTTATTGCAGAATTTGTTCTAATTCTTCAGTTTATATTTATTTACCTTGATGATTTTGTTGGAAAGGGAGTAGGAGTTAATCTCTATTCGGAGCTGGTGTTTTATGCATTTCTTGAGGTTGTTCCTATGGCTTTGCCTTTAGCCATTTTGCTTTCTTCTATCATGGCGATGGGCAATTTGGGCGAAAAAAACGAACTTACGGCAATGAAAGCGGCAGGAGTATCTCTCCTACGAGTGATGCGCCCTCTTTTTTACATCATGTTATTATTGGCAGGTATTTCATTTTATTTTTCCAATTATGTGTGGGGCGAAGCTTATCTTAAAAAGAAGATACTTATTTCGGATATGACCAACAAAAAGCTCTCCTTGGTGCTTAAAGAAGGAGTTTTTTTTAATGAAATAGATAACTATAGCATCCGTGCAAACAAAGTAAACAAAGAAACCAACGAGCTAGGAGATGTATTGATATACCAGCACAATCCAACATTTAAGTACCGAAAAGTAATTCGCGCAGAAAGGGGTGAAATGAACAAGTCAGAGGAGGGTTCGTTTTTGATTCTTACCTTGCACAACGGAGAAATAAATGAGGTGATGAACCCTGTGGGAAACCCTATGGAAGAAAAAAGCAAATTACCTCATCAGCGAATTCAATTTGATAAAACCACCCAAAAAATTGATATTTCTTCGCTGAGATTAAATCGTACATCGGAAGAAGATTATGCTCGTCAGCCAAGTCTGTTACCAGTGCTTGAATTAACCAAAGTAGTGGATTCTATGCAAGCAGATTACGATACGGTAATGAGAACACTTTTGCCGTATTATGAAAATACTTACACCATCAATCAAGAAATAAAAAGCTTGTCGATGGATTCCATTTTACCAGCTTATTTTCATTTAGATTCTTTGCTTCCTCAAGAAAGAAAAGTGGTTCTTCAGAACGCAGCAAACCGACTCGAAAACTCCATAAACTATTTGGATAACAGAGCGAATGATATCTGGAACAGAGCGAAAGCGAAAGCGAAAGTTGAAACAGAGTGGCATCGTAAATTTACGCTTTCTTTTGCTTGTATCGTCTTATTTCTAGTGGGTGCTCCATTGGGGGCGATTGTAAAGAAAGGCGGGCTAGGAATTCCCATTGCCATTGCGATTGTATTGTTCATCGTGTATTACATAATTTCAATAACTGGACAAAGATTAGGCAGGGGATTAGCTATTCCTCCCTACGTTGGTATGTGGTTAAGTTCTATTATGCTATTCCCTCTTGGATTAGTACTAACGTATAAGGCAGCCACCGAATCAAAAATTCTCGACTTTGAGTTGATAGGAAATTTTATAAAATCTTTTTTTGGCTGGGTGATAAAAAAAGTTTCAAAAAAGTAACGGGTAAGAGTTTATTGAACACTAGAAGAACTAGTAGGTTGTTTGGAGTGGTAAATGTCTATGGCAACTATAATGGCGAAACAAGTCCATACTGGCACAGAAGCCTTATCTGTGTCAAGGTAATTATTTAAAACACCATGTGCAAAGTACGATACCAGTGCAAGCATAACTGACAATAACAGTGTTTTGAGTTCTTTATCTTCTAGTTCGATAAAGAGTTTACTCCCTTTATAAAAAACAAAGAATAGCAGAACAAAGAAAGAACAAAGTCCTAACACACCCATTTCAGAGAGCGCTCCCAAATATTCGCTGTGTGCATTGCCTCTATTCCCAAAGTTTGTACTAATTACTGTAATTTCGCTTGAGTGCTGAAAAGGAGCATATTCAAAAGCGTAAGTTCCTGGTCCCCAACCAAAAACAGGTCTTTCTTGGAACATTCGTATTGCACAGTTCCACCGATTAATTCTTTCGAGGTTGGAAGCATCCGTAGAGACGTTGGAAATAGACTCGATATGTTTGCTAATATTCTCCGAGGAATCTGTTTTGTTTTTGCTCAATGCAATTGAGATATCTGTGTAATATTGATACCCCACAAAGCCGCCAAACAGAGCTAGAAGCACAACATATTTTACATGAATTTTTAACTTAAAAAGTACCCAGACTCCCAACGCGGCAACAAGGCTTACCCAGGCAGCTCTCGTGTAAGAATAAAGCAATCCAACGCTCAATATTACCAAAAATAAAATGAGTATGTATTGAATGATAGCTGAATTCTTTTTGCGGTACAGCAACCCAATCGAAAGCGGAATGTAAAAGGCAACAATTGCTCCGTAAGAAGTGTGGTCTTTGTAGAAGGGAGACATGATCCAATGTGCAGCTTTTTGATCAAATCCCCAAGTGTAATGACGAACCAGCGTGATTAACACGACAACCGAAAGAGAAATAAGGTAAAGCCAGACAACTCGATACATATTTTCTTTTTTTCTAAACACTATGATCAAATAGAAAAATAGGGGAATCACAAACCAGAGTTTGGCGATTAAAAATTTTACCGAAACAATGGGATTGGAACTGGTGAAAGCCGTAATTCCCATCCAAAAGAGATAAAAAAATACCGATAATGTAATGGGGTGATTCAATAACTTTTTGTCGTAGGTGCCGCGAAGTAATGCCCTGATGGATAACAAAATCATAAGCCCAAATAAAATAGGCTCAGTAGGAAGATAAAACCCCACATTGCCCAGAGACAATTGTTCGAGGTTCAAAGAAAAAGGAGTGCAAAGAATAACGAAAAAAAGCAGCTCCTTGGTTTTGTAAAAACTGAAATACACAACACTCACTGCCAGAGGCAAAAGCGAGAAATAATAGTTTCCATGAAATAGAAAATACCCGTTAACCCCAATAAAAAGAAAGCTGAGGAATAAGAGAAGGAATTGATATTTCGAAAATGCCTTGGGCAAATTACGATTCTTTTCTGTTAAGTTCTTTTATTTTTTCAAATACCAAAAGCAATACAATCGCAAACAAGAAGGCAGAAATTGTAGAAACAACTACAATGAGCCATCGAATGGGATATGCTTTCTTTTCAGAAGCTGAAGCTTTTTCTACAGTAAACTTGTGCGAAAACTTGGAGTTTGCATCAGATTTTAATTGCTCATACACGGCATCCTTTGTTGAGAGCCTAATGTTCATCCATTCTAGTTTGTTTTCGTAGTTGGAGTAGATGCTTCCGTATTGGTCTGTGGCCTTAATTTTTGCCTCAATCAATTGTTTCGTGCTCCCATCTTTTGCATTTGCAAGGGCGGTGATCAAGGTAGGTCGAGTTTCTTTGTCTACCACACCAAGTTGGTTAAGGGCGGCAAGTGTATCAACAATCGCCTGAATGTCATCTTTTAGTTTGTTTCTTTCAGACTCAGCTACCTCCAGAGCTTCAGAAGATCTTTCGTTAATCATTCTGTTTTTAGCGTTATCAAAGAGGTTGGCAATATCATTTGCCATGTCAGCCGCCATTTGAGGATTTTTGTCCATTACCTCAATCAATACGGATCCATATTTTGTACGAGAAAAGGATACGTTTTCCTCGTAAGTCTTATTCAATGCAGTGAATTTTATCTTGCTTGTTGTGTCAATTTCATAGTGATTCATCAGGTCATATTTGCGAATGATCACATTTCGTATTTCGGCCGACTGCAAAACCTGAATCATTTGTTCAGCTTGTTCTTCTTCTCCAAATTGAGCAGCACTCTGTTCTGGATGAACTTCGTCAGTAAAGGCAACTGTATTGGACATTGCGGGATACAACGTAACCACAGATTTAAATTTTTCTTCTATCAGCAAGGAGTAAATAATTGCGCCAATGGCTGCAATTGTCGTAATTAGTGCAAGGACTCCTTTTTTGTTCCAAATAAATTGAATGAGGTCTTCAGCTTGGTTGTTTTCTTTTTGAATCATGCTAATCGGGGTTAAAAATAAAGCGACTAAATTACTAATATCTTAGCCAATTTAGTAATTATTTATCCATAACGGCCATATTCAAAAATTATTAGGGAGTTTCTTTTTTTTATTTGTTCCACTTCGTACCTGTCTCATCAAAGAATCTGGCTACAACGATAAAATGCATTAGGGGAGATTATTAGCAAGAACATAACAATAAAAAGTCATGAAATTCCTATCTTCGTGAGGTAAACAAATACGACAAAATAAATGAAAATTATTGTACCAATGGCGGGTAGAGGCTCGCGTCTTAGACCACACACCTTAACTATTCCCAAACCATTAATGCCGGTAGCCGGAAAACCTATAGTCCAAAGATTGGTGGAAGATATTGCAGCGGTAAGCAACGAAACGATTGATGAAATCGCCTTTATCATTGGAGATTTTGGGACAGAAACAGAAAAGCAACTAGTCAGTATTGCCGAAAGTTTGGGGGCTAAAGGAAGTGTTTTTCATCAAGAAGAAGCTCTTGGAACGGCTCATGCAATTTTATGTGCTCAAGAATCGCTCATAGGAAATGTGGTAGTAGCTTTTGCAGATACCTTGTTTCGAGCAGATTTTAAGTTAAATTCACAAGATGATGGAATCATTTGGGTTAATCAAATTGATAATCCGAGTGCATTTGGAGTGGTAAAATTAAACGAAGAGGGAATCATTACAGATTTTGTTGAGAAACCAAAAGAATTTGTCTCTGACCTAGCCATTATCGGAATCTATTATTTCAAAGATGGTGAGTATCTAAAGAATGAGCTTCAATATTTAATTGATAATAACATCCGTGAAAATGGAGAGTATCAAATTACCAATGCTCTGGAGAATATGAAACGGAAAGGTGCAAAGTTCAAAACGGGCAAAGTTAATGCTTGGATGGATTGTGGGAACAAGAACGTGACAGTAGAAACAAACCAACGCGTACTTGAGTTTATAGGTGAAAATGTGATAGAGGGAAATTACGAGTCTGTTAATTCGGTTGTGATAAAACCTTGTTTTATAGGAGATAATGTGAAGTTAGTTAATTCGGTTGTTGGTCCCCATGTATCTATAGGGAACAATACTGTGATAGAAAATACAGTTATACAAAACTCTATTATACAGAACGAAACAAGGATTGTAAATGGAAACATGACCAATTCTATGATAGGAAATAAAGTGTCCTATGCAGGAAAATTGGACGATGTAAGTATTGGTGATTACACTGAAATAAAATAAGAATGAAAAAAACTTCTGCCATCGTGCTAGGCTTGATCTTTGGGTTTGCTTGCGCTCCCAAAAAACAAGTAGTTGCTCCATCAGCTCCCACTGCGAGTGAAACACAGCAACGGAAGTTTATGAGTTTGTATATCAAAGCAACCAGCGAGGCTCAAATAGAGAATGATGACAAGGCCATCGAAATGTATGAGCAATGCAAAGCGTTGAATCCAGAAGAAGCCTCGGTATATTACGAATTGAGTCGCTTGTACGCGAAAAAACGAAACGCTCAACTTGCTTTTGAAAACGCATTAAAAGCAAATGAATTAGAACCTACAAACAAATGGTATTTGCTGCATAAAGCGCAAGTTCTTAATCGCACAGGGCAGCAAGAAAAAGCTATTGAAGCTTTTGAGGAACTCGTGACTATTGAATCTAATAATTTGGATGCGTTGTATGAATTGGCAGAACTATACCAACGAACCAATAAACCCTTGGATGCAGCAAGAACAATAGGAAAAGTAGAGACAATTACAGGCAGAAACCCACAAATGAGTTATCAAAAGTATTTGTTGTTGATGGATGGTGGCAAAGAAGAGGAAGCACTTCAGGAAATAAGTGAACTGTTGAAACTTCAGCCAGAAAACGGCATGGGAAATTTGGCAATGGCTCAGCATTTCTCCAAAATAGGAGAAAAGGAGAAGGTTTATCCAAGATTGATTTGGGTTTTTGAAGATCCTCAAATAAGAACTGACACGAAACTTTCCATTCTACAAGATTATTCCACAAGAGTACGGGAAGAAGAATTGGCCAAAGTCGAGGCAAAAAACTTGGTAAACTTGTTACTCAAAACTCATCCTTCGGATGTGAAATCTTACGCTGCAGCAGGTGATTTATACACCAATCTGGGAGAATTGAAAAAAGCCAATTCATATTACGAAAAAGGCCTTACCTATGCCACACAATCTTATCCCTTGTTCATGCAACTGCTTACCAATTCTTTCAATAGTAAAGACTTCGAAGCGGTCACAACTTATGCGAGTCAAGCGCTAGAGTCTTACCCAACTCAACCTGTGCTGTATTTATACCAAGGAATGGGATACAAAGAACTGAAACAATATGAAAAAGCTGTTTCGGCATTCAAATCGGGACAGGCAATCGTGGTAGATGACGAGAAAATTGAATTTGAATTTTGGTCCAAGTTGGGCGAAACTTATAACGAACTGAAACTGTTTTCTCTGTCGGATGAAGCATTTGACAATGCAATGAATATAAATGGTTTAGATGCCTATCTTCTTAATAACTACAGTTACTATTTATCTTTGAGAAAACAACACTTGGAGAAAGCCGCTTCGATGGCAAAAACTGCCAACGACCTGTTTCCGACCAATGCCTCATTTAATGATACCTATGGATGGATATTGTGTCAACAAGGTAATTACAAAGAGGCGGAGCAATGGATAAAAAAAGCTTTGAGTAACGGAGGGGATTCATCAGGCACGGTGCTGGAACATTACGGAGATGTTCAGTTTCGATTGAATAATCGCGAGGTGGCCATGGAGTATTGGAAGAAAGCCAAAGATACCGGTGAGTATTCAGATAAATTGGAAGAAAAAATAAACGAGGGTAAGAATGAAAAATAAGATATTACTTAAATTATTAATGGTTGTTTTTTCTTTATTGCTATGGCAATGTAGAGCAAAAAAACCATTGATTACAGACAGTACCAGTCAAGAATTACTATCGAAACAAAAAGCTGACACTATTGTGAAACAAGTATTGGAAAACAATTTTGAGTTCACTGATTTGAAAGCAAAAATAAAAACGAAATTTAAAAGTAGAGAAAAACAAAACATTGCCTTCGGAACGTTTGTTAAAATCGTGAAAGATTCGTCCATTCACGCAACTATATCAATTGCAACAATTCCTGTGGTTGTGGCGCTTATTACGCCAGACACTCTGAAGTTTATCAATAAAAAAGAACAAAAATATTTTGTTGGCGGAATTGATTATGTGAAATCACTACTCAAAACCGATATTAGTTTTTATGAAATTCAAGATCTTTTGGTGGGAAATCCGGTAAAATTAAAACCAACTGACTCCCATTATTTGATTGAAGAAGAAAATGAGGTTTTTTTGAGTAGTAAGAGCAAAAATGCCTTGCTGGCTCTTAAAAAGAGTAACCTGCCTAGCTCAGAGTGGTTGGTAAAGTATTGGGTAAATGAACTGTACAAAACGGGAAGAACCGTGGTAGAAAATGACTCGGAAAAGACGGTGATAGAAATAATTCAAGCCGATTATAATAAGGTGGACGGGCAGTTCTTTCCCAACAGAACACAGGCTGAGATAGTAACTCCAAAAGATTCCATTACTATTCAATTAAATTATCAACGGGTAAAAATTAATACGGGTGTAGTCTTTGAATTTTCTATTCCTGATCATTATTCATCTTACTAAGCTATGAGAAAGAAGTATTCCATACAACCTTTATTATTCCTACTGGCGTTATTAGTAGTAGGCAATAACTCATTTTCACAAAAATCGAAAACAGAGCAGTTAAAGGCAAAAGAGGAAGTACTAAAAAAACAATTGGCGCAAACGCAAGAATTATTAAATGCGACCAGAAATTCTCAACAAACAACATTAAGTGAATTACGCATAATCAATAAGCAAATAGCTTTCAAAGAGGAGCTATTGATGAATATGAATAGCCAGATAAGAGAAACAGAAAGACAAATTAATCAAAACAAAAAAGAGATTGATGAACTAGGGGCTGACCTCGACAGACTGAAGAAAGAGTTTGTGGAGATGGTAAGATATGCTTACAAGAACCGAAAGAAGGAGTACAATGCGATGTATCTGTTTTCTTCCGACAGTTATTCGCAAGCTTATCGCAGAATGAAATACATAGAACAGTACACGGCCAACAGAACAAGAAAAGCAAAGGAAATCGTGAAGATACAGGAGGAATTGAATGAGCAGAATCTTGTGCTGGTGAAAAATGTGGCTTCTAAAAAGGAACTTGTTGCGAACTTTGACAAAGAAAAACAACAATTTCTTGAGGTAAAACAACATCAACAAGAAGTACTAAATAAGATCAAAGAAGACAAGGAGTCTCTCCAAAAAAAGCTGGAACAACAAAAAGTCGAACAGGAGAGAATTGCTGCCGCAATAAGAGCTGAAATTGAAAAAGAATTGGCAAAATCAAGAAAAAACAACACTTTTCAATTAAGCCCAGAGGCGAAACTTGCTTCTACCAGCTTTGAAAAAAATAGAGGAAGCTTGCCTTGGCCAGTAACTAGAGGAACGATTACAAAACGATTTGGTAAGCAGAGACATAGCCAGGTGGCAACCGCCTATGTTCAAAACAATGGAATCGATATTAGTACGCTCAAAGGAGCCAATGTAAGAGTTGTATTTGATGGAACTGTAACGAGTATTTTTACTATTCCGGGTAGTGGACAAACGGTGATTGTGAGCCATGGAGCATACCGTACGGTTTATTCTAATCTCAAAACAGTAGAGGTTGTAATCAATCAAAAGCTGAAAACGAAACAAACAATTGGAACTCTTTTACCGGACAACTCCGGAAGTATTTCTGAATCCCATTTCGAAATTTGGAAAATATCTAGCTCAGGGATGAACCCCCAGAATCCAGCAATTTGGTTGTATCGAAACTAATGCCGGGCTACTCAGAAATGAAGTAAGCCAACACTACCAATATCAGTAAAAAGAAAAAATACTTGGGGTCTTTGTAAAGCGGTTTTTTAGGCCTCTTTGTGTATTTTTCATAGTGATGAAAAAGTTTGCCAAAGTCCTTCTGGCTTTCCATCATTTGATTGGAATGTAAAGGCAGTTTTTTGTCTTTATTTAATTAGTACTTTTTCATTTTTTCTTCGCTTCTCCTAGAGCCTTTTTAAGGTCTCAATGATTCTATACACCTTCATTTTTGCATTCGCTTCGCTTAATGCAAATATACTCGCAATTTGTTTTAACGACCTTCCCTCAAAGTACCTAAGTTCTATCAATTGGCTTTTTTCTAAAGAAAGTTTTTCCAATTCGGTAAGAACAAGCTGCAATTGTGATTCCTTATCGTCTGTTCCAAGCTCTCTTACAAGCTTCTGAGAGAATTTTCGTTTACTTCCACAATGAGTTGTTTCTTTGTTTTTCTGAAGTGCTGATTAACCTCGTTGCTCGCAATGCGATACAACCAAGATGAAAACGTAAATCCGCAATCCTCATAAGTATTCAGCTTAGTCATTGCCTTAAGAAAAGTTCGAGAACAAATATCACCTGCGGTGTCTTCTTCCTGAATCTTTTTATATATGAAAAGATAAATCTGTTCGGAAAATTTTTCGTGTAAAAAACCAAAAAACTTCTTGTTTTCTTTGGCTTTTTCAATGTAGCTTAGTTCGATATGTCGTTCCTTTTCAGTCAAAAAATAGCTTTTTTCTTTTCTGTATAATGCAAGAGTAAAAAAAAGTAACTCTCGACCATGAAATTATTTTTCGATGAATACAAAGATAAAAGTCTCTTTTCCTTGAACCACCTTTACTCGAGCACAATGCGAAATATGTTGAACTTCAAAAGGTAAATTCTCGTCAAATTGGTTGCCGTTTGCCGGAGATAAGAACTCTCTGTCACAATCCAATATGCCTCGTGGAGAGTATCGTTTTATTCTGAAACAACTTGTTTTTTTTTCGATAGAAAACCATGCCCCACCCCCTTCACCAGAGAGCCATTGGGCATTTTCTGGAACTTCCCCCACTTTTATGGGAGCAACTAATCTGCCTGTCATGTCTATCATCCTTTTTTTATTAATGGGTACAACATGTTGAGTCGTTTGGTAAAGACTCCTTCTTTCAATTCATAATAAAACCGTTTATCATTGATTAATTTCACATTGGTAATCGTTGTATGAGTGATCGTGTACGGAATTCTAATTAGAAGATTTTTGAGCCATCCCAAGTTGCTTGCTTTGGCAGTTTGAGCTACGAATCGGGAGCAATTGGTACCGTCTAAATTAAATGGTCCGTAGATGATAGCCTCTTTATTTTGCATGGCTTTTGCCTTGGCAAAGGCGCGTTCTATATTCGGCACAAACTTGGTGGCAGTAATTAATCTGCCTTCACCATGGGTTGCTTCAAGTCGGGCAAGTTCCGTCATCAATTCCTCTATATTGACAATTCGATTATTTTTTATTAAGGGTTTGGTTTTCAGGGTCAAATCTGGGTCTGTATGGAGGTCTCTTACCCTCCCATGTTTTTTGGGTGTTTGATATCTACCAAAATCAAAATAACGAAACTCGTTTTCTTCATGATTAACCAAAACTAAAGCAGCATGTCCCGCTTTGTAAAATCCGTTTTGAAGAAAACCCAAATGGGCCATAACGCCATCGTACCATTTCCCTTCCTTTATTACGGGAGTATTTGGCCAAGCGAGAGGAATAATGGTTCCTTGTGTAGTTTTCATGGTTTAAATATAAGAGTTCTGCTATACTTTGTAAAAAAGCTTTCTCACGTTTTTCAGTTCTATGAGTTTCAATCCAAACAATAAAAGTCCCCCAATAGAGAAATGCACCAACATCAACCAATACCAATTAATAGTGTTGAGTGAGGTATGAGTAAATGCGAAACCTACTCCAATAAGAACAACCGTGAAAGTTACTCCTCGAATAAGAAGTGGCTTATGAACTTTAAGAGAAAAATAGGATTGGCACAACCATATTTGAGCAAGAGACGTAAGTGCTTGAGTAACCAAACTGGCAATGGCAGCACCTAGTGCTTGATACAAGGGAATGAGCACAAAATTGAGAGTGATATTGAGCACAACTCCAGCAAAGGCTATTCTATTAAGTGTTTTTAAATTTCCATTGGCAGTGAGTAAGGTTCCAAAAATATACGTAGAGGAGATACATACGAAGCAGAGCATAAGAATGGCAAAAACCTGACCAGACCGGAACGTGCTATTGAGGTACCTGGCTCCAATTAATTCTTGGCTAAAAAAGAAACAAGTGATAGCAATTAGGATGGAGCCTGGGATGAGAATACTACTAGCTGTTTTTACTAAGCTAGCCACAGATTTTTGGTTCTTTAACAAATTTGAAAACAAAGGGAGCAGGAGGGAAGCAAATAGAAAAGCGATGTTATTGGCCGCTTCAAAGAATCTAAATCCATTGGCATAAATTCCAGCCTGTGTTTTTCCATCTTCCAACATTCTTTCGAGCATTACGCTATCCGCTCGGTAGTAAAAAGTCATAAGCAAAATAAGTAATGCGTATGGCGCGCTTTGTCTTATTATGGCGAGTGAGAAAATTTTATCCCAATTTATTCGAGATAATTTTTGATGCGATACCAAAAAAATAAAAGCTGTAATTCCTGAAATTAAATAAGCGAAAGTTTGTGCATAAACAAACCAAAAAAGCTGAAATGGCTCCTCGGTAAATCCGCCCCATAAAAGTATGGAGCATAGAATGATCAGTAAGAACTTATCAAGCACGGACACAATGCTGTCGTATTTAAACAGCAATAGTCCCGCTAAATTGGAACGAAAATACAAGGTAAATGAAGCCAAAATTTGGTTCAAAACTAACCAAAGAAGTAAATAAATTTCGGCTTGGTTGTATCCAATAATAGTTCCCAGAATGAGAACAAAAGTTGCGTAAATAACTGCAAGAAGAATTCTCAAAGAAGCAATTTTCGAAAAGTATTTTTCAATCAAAAAAGGCTGCTGGGAGATGGTGCGGGTGTTATAATTGATAATTCCCACATCTAATAAAATATTAAATAGAAAAGTAAATCCGAGCAATGAAAAATACAGGCCATATTCTTCAGCTCCCACCCTGTTTTGAATTTCTGCATCAATCCCAAGAATGTAAAATGGCTTCACCAAGAAATTAAGGAGAAGGACAAAAACCAGGTTTGTAGCGAATTTTCTATTCATGCGATGTAAATATAAGGAGAACCTTCAAATTAAACCATCTCAATGTTGGTAATCCTCGAACAGTAGTATTGAAGTAGCAAAGAAGCGAATCGACTTGGTTGATAGTGCACAAGAGGTTTAACTAATTGTTAATTTACGGAATCAAGCCGCGTACAATTAGAAAATTTCAAAACATTTGTGTATCCTTGTTCTGAACTAAAATTATTTAACATGAAAACATTAAAATTAGCCTTAATTGGTTTTGCAACTCTTTCTTTGGGATCTTGCACTGTATACCACACGGCTGTTGTTACAAACAACCCAGTGGGGTCTAAAACTGGGGTAGCTAAAGCTAAAGTAGGACAAGTAGACGCAGACTTTACATTCCAATCTGCCATGAAAAATGGAAAGATTACGAAAGCAGGAATAGCGGAAACAAAAGTCAAAGGATTTTTCGTTTTTTACACAGGAACTACTAAAGTTACTGGAGAATAACAACCCATCAAAAAAAACAAATTACAATGAAAAAATTATTAGGAGGAATTTTAGCTGTCGCTTTGGTGTCTTCTTGTTCTTTAACAAGACCCTACGCAGTTACAAACAATTATATAGGAAACAAACAAGGAGTTTCTAAAACTACAATACTATTCGGTCAATCTTCTGGAGTTCAACTATCAACTGGGATAGTTTCCAACAAAAATTTTGGTGTGATTGAGGCAGCAAAAAATGGAGGAGTTGAGAAGATTGGTTCTGTAGACGTAAAAACTACGAACTATGTAGTTTTTCAAAAAGTAGAAGTAATAGTAACCGGAGAATAAAAATTAATCGATATGAAAAAAATAATCACAAATACATTAGTAGCATTGTCATTGTTAGCTTTGACTTCATGCAGTATTTCAGGGCCCTTATTTATTACAGATAATGCAGGAGGAACAAATTCCAAAACTGGAGAGTCTTCTTACACCATTATTTTTGGCTTTATGCCGTTTAACGCAGATGCTTCGATAGTAACTGCGGCAAGAAATGGAGACATTACAAAAGTAGCTACGGTAGATCAAAAGATTTACGGAAACTTTTTTACCACTACCGTGACAACAGTTGTAACGGGTGAATAAGTTCTACTTGAATAAAGTTAGAAAAGCTACGATGAATTGTCGTAGCTTTTTTATTGCAGGATTTTTCTTGGGAGTTTCCTTCGTTGGTTTCACTCAAGAAACAACCTTGTATCATTTTCAAAGAAAAGCGACTTTGAATCAGGTCATTTTACCTGGTGAAAAATTTAATTCATCCAACTATATTATTTCTTTTCCAGACTCAATGTATACCGCGGGTCAGGTTACAATTAAGAAAGTAAGAATCAAGGAATGGAAACTCCAAGCAAATTTTGTGTTTTCTGACAATGCCTACATAACACTTACTTATGTGGTAAAGAAAAAGAATCGAGACGAATTCATTCAATCGATAGAAAAAGCATCTTCAAGTTTCGAATGGAAAGAGAAAAAGAAAGGTAGAAAATATGTAATTACGCTCACTCCCTTACGCTCTGGTACAATTGAACAATAGCACTCGGTTATTTGAGTTGGTTTAAGTACAAATCAAATTCACCGGTTTCCTTCATTATTTCCATTGCTTCGTTTAATTTGTTGACCAAATCAGGTCTGTTCTTGGAAACACCAATACCAATACTTTCTTCCGTAAATTTACGCTCCATAACTCTTAATTGCGGTTGGTTTTTGGCAATTTCAGTCAAAAAACTTTTGTCTAGGACATAGGCATCTATTTCGTGGTGGAGTAGAAGTCCTTCTGGTTTTACGAAAGCCGTATCAAATTTTTCGTAGGTAAGAAGTGTACTTAGGTTGAGGTTTTTCTTGGCCCAATTGTGAGCTGAGGTGAAAGCTAAGGTGTATACTTTTTTTCCGTTTAGATCACTCAAGGTAAAGAGAGAATCGGATGTTCTTACCAGTGCGGAGAGTCCGTCAAAGTAGTAGGGATTTGTAAATAAAATTGATTTTTTGCGTTCTTCATTGATAGAAAGTGCCCTTATACAAAGGTCGGCTTTCCCGCTTGTTAAAGCCTCAATTCTGGGGTCGCCTTCGCCCGAGAAATCGAAATTGGCAACATACGAATAGGGCAATTCGGCTATGGTTAGAAGTCTCTCAAGAAAAGCAGGCTCAATACCCGTAGGTTTTGTTTCGCCTCTCTTCCAGGTATAATGCGGAAGACCTTCTCCTCCTGGCCAAGACACAAATATCCTTACTTCATTTTGCCTCTTACAAGTAAAAAGCAATGAGAGTATCATGCTAATGCTCATTGCTCGGACCAGGTTTTTCATAGCGAGGATTTCTCTAAAATGAGTAACAAGGATTTTATTTTTGGGCCATTTGCCATGTACCCTCGTTTATCAGTGGTTCCGCTTGTTTGTACTTCACTTCTTTTGTTTCACCACTTCTCAAGTTCACTATGGTAACTCGGTCGTTTCTACCAATTTTTTGTTCTTTTACCACTGGCTGTTGCTTCACTCTTTCACCATTTTGCTGTTGGTTGGCAACTTGTTGATTTACCTGTGTACTTTCATTAATGTCCGTCCTGCCAGTCTGTAATTTTGGTTGTGATCTTTGATTAAGTTTTTCGTTATTCGTTTGTTCTACTCCTTGGTTTTGAGGTAAATTAGCTCTCATTAAGAAGGAAATGATTTCTTTGTTTACCTTGCTTACCATTTGTTTGAATAGCTCGTAGGATTCAAGTTTATAGATCAATAGAGGATCTTTTTGTTCGTATTGAGCTCCTCTCACAGATTGTCTCAAATCATCCATTTCTCGCAAGTGTTCTTTCCATTCGTTATCAATCACTCCAAGTGTTATGTTACGCTCCAGAAGTTTGGAAATATTCTTTCCTTTTGCCTCATAGGAGTCTTTCAAATTTGCTAAAATTTGAGTGCTTTTGCTTCCATCGGTTACAGGAATGATGATATTTTCGTAGGAGTTAGACTCGTTTTGATATACATTGGCAATCACCGGATACGTCATGCTGGCCATTAATTCTACTTTTCTATTATACGCCTCTTTGGCTTTTTGATACACCATTTCAACCAATTCGTTTTCATTGATTTTCAAAAAATCATCTTGCGAAACGGGCGATTGGATAGACATAATTCGAATCAATTCTAATTCAAATTCATCGTAATCTTCCATTCCTTTGCTGGTAAATACAATGTTTTCGGCAATTTCGTAGAGCGTATTGGCAATATCAAGGTCTAATTTGTCACCGTAGAGAGCATTTTTTCGTTTTGCGTAAATAGAATTTCGTTGGGCATTCATTACATCATCATATTCGAGCAAGTGTTTCCGTATCCCAAAATTGTTTTCTTCTACTTTTTTCTGAGCTCTTTCAATAGACTTGGAAATCATTTTATGCTGAATCACTTCTCCTTCTTTGAAGCCCATTCGATCCATCATTTTTCCAATTCTTTCTGAACCAAAGAGTCTCATTAAGTTATCCTCCAGAGAAATAAAGAACTGAGAAGATCCGGGATCTCCTTGTCGTCCGGCTCTACCTCTCAATTGTCTGTCTACTCGCCTAGAGTCGTGTCGTTCGGTTCCTATAATGGCCAAACCACCAGATTCTTTTACCCCTTCTTGCAGTTTTATATCTGTCCCTCTTCCCGCCATATTGGTTGCAATGGTAACTGCTCCAGCTTTTCCCGCTTCAGCAACTATGTCTGCTTCTTGCTGATGCTTCTTAGCATTCAAAACATTGTGTTTTATTCCTTTTGAATTCAATAATCCACTTAAATACTCAGAAATTTCTACCGAAGTGGTTCCTACTAAAACGGGTCTGTTTTCTCCTACAAGACGAACAATTTCTTCACTTACAGCCAAGTATTTTTCTCTCGCTGTTTTGTATACCAAGTCTTCCCTATCATCTCTAGCAATAGGTTTGTTAGTAGGAATTACCACTACATCGAGCTTGTAGATATCCCAAAATTCGCCTGCTTCAGTTTCTGCTGTACCAGTCATTCCTGCAAGTTTGTGGTACATTCGGAAATAGTTCTGAAGAGTAATTGTTGCATAGGTTTGAGTAGAAGCTTCTATTTTCACATCTTCTTTTGCTTCAATTGCTTGGTGTAGGCCATCCGAATAACGTCTCCCTTCCATGATACGTCCTGTTTGTTCATCTACAATCTTTACTTTTCCATCCATCAACACATATTCTGTATCTTTTTCGAACAGCGTGTAGGCTTTTAGTAATTGATTGATAGAGTGAATCCTCTCTGCTTTTACCGTATAATCTCGAATAATTTCGTCTTTTCGAGCTACCGTGTCTTCACTGATTAATTGTTGATTTTCTACTTCTGCAAACAAAGCTCCTAAGTCAGGTAAAATATAAAAGTCAGGTTCTTCCACCCCAGAAATTAAGTCAATCCCTTTTTCCGTTAAATCTACTTGGTTGTTTTTTTCTTCAATCACAAAGTACAATTCGCGATCTACTTTGTGCATTTCTTTGCTTTGATCTTGCATGTAGAAGTTTTCTACTTTTTGCAGCTGAACTTTTATTCCTGGTTCACTCAAATACTTTATAAGATCTGGATTTTTTGGCATACCTCGATGCGATCTTAACAATGCCATTTGTCCTACTTTTGTGTGTTCGGCCCTCACTTTTTTATCCAAAGTTTCATCTTCGGCTTTTGCTAAGTTTTCTTTGGCGATTGCTAAATTCTCTTTCGCTAATTTTCGTTGGGCGCCTACCAATTTTTCTACCTTTGGTTTCAGAGTTGTAAATTCTTGTTGGTCACCTTTCGGAGTAGGACCTGAGATGATAAGAGGAGTTCTGGCATCGTCAATCAAAACAGAATCTACTTCATCAATAATGGCAAAATGATGTTTTCTTTGAACCAAAGAATCTACATCGCTACTCATGTTGTCTCTGAGGTAGTCGAACCCAAACTCGTTGTTCGTTCCAAATGTAATGTCTGCGTTGTAGGCTTTTCTTCGTGCATCAGAATTAGGCTGGTGCTTGTCGATACAGTCCACAGATAATCCGTGAAACTCATACAAAGTTCCCATCCATTCGCTATCTCTTTTTGCCAAATAGTCGTTCACGGTAATCATATGAACTCCCTTTCCGGCAAGAGCATTGAGGTAAACGGGCAATGTAGCAACTAAGGTTTTACCCTCTCCCGTTTGCATCTCAGCGATTTTTCCTGTGTGTAGCGCCACACCTCCAATAAGCTGAACATCGTAATGAACCATTCCCCATGTCACTTGCGTTCCGCCTGCCGTCCATGAGTTAAACCAGATTGCTTTGTCGCCCTCTATTTCTACTGCATCTTTTTGGGTAGCAATGATTTTGTCAAATTCAGTCGCAGTTACTTCTATTTCTTCGTTTTCGGTGAATCTCCGCGCAGTTTCTTTCACCACCGCAAAGGCTTCAGGTAGTATTTCCAGTAATACCTCTTCTAATTGTTCATTCGATTGTAATTCTAGTTTTTCAATTTCTTGAAAAATTTCATCTTTGGCGTCTACATCCGTGCTTTCGTCTTGTGTTTTGGCTTTAAGCTCATTTATTTTCTCCTCTATTTCAGCTGTGTAAACTTTTATTTTGGATTTAAATTCTTGAGTTTTTCCTCTCAATTCATCGTTTGAGAGAGAGCTTAATTTAGCAAATTCTTCTTTTGCTTTGTCCACCAACGGGTTGATATCTTTAAAGACATTTTTAGTGTTGTCTCCTAATATTTTTTTGAGGATATTTTGAATCATCAGTTACTTGTTTTTGACTTTTGAATGTCATTATTTTTACAATAATTGTGCTTGCTCGAAATACAAGTCAATTTGGCTGATAAAAATAAGAAAAAACGACTAACTTACCTTTTTAAAAGAATGAAAATACACGATATGGCAGAGATTTTTAGAATAGAATGAAATTAAGGATTGATTCTTTTCACTAACTTTGATAGAATAAAAATACAATGAAAAAAACGAAACTATTTTTTTACTTTATGTTCATTGCCATGCTTGGTGCTGGCTATTATTTCTATCCTAAATTCGAGCAGTATTTGTACGGGATTAATTCTGTTAAAAACACCAAAACAATTGATTTGTATGTTTCTACGGGTTCAACCCTCGATATTTTAACTGATTCGTTGGTGGCCAACAAGGTGATTGATATGCCAGAACGCTTCAAGAAGTATGCCTTGTTTAGAAACTTGAAAAACAGAACAGTAGAGCCGGGTAAATACCGAATTCAATCCAATTCAACGTTGCATGAATTGGTAAACGATTTGCGAAAAGGGAATGGAGAAAAAGAAGTAAGAATAAATTTGAATAATACGAGAACTCTTGAAGATATTGCCAATAAAATTACCGAAAATATTGAGGTTTCTTCATTTGACTTCTTGATGCTTTTAACCCAAACAGAAACTCAAGAAAAATATGGGTTTAATTCTGAATCCATCCGAACTCTATTTATTCCAAACACTTACAATGTGTGGTGGGATATATCTAAAGAAGAATTATTAGAAAGAATGGCCAAAGAGTATAAGCGATTTTGGAATGCTGATAGGAGAGCGAAGGTCAAAGAAATTGGTCTTTCTCAATCCGAAGTTTCTACGTTGGCCTCTATTGTTTATTCAGAAACCAAAAAAGTGGACGAAGCTCCTAAAGTGGCCGGTGTGTATATGAATAGATTGAAGAGAGGAATGTTGCTACAAGCTGATCCTACCTTGGTGTTTGCTTTGGGCGATTTTTCTGTCCGTAGAGTGCTGAATAAACACAAAGAAATTAACTCACCTTATAACACATACAAAAATACGGGTTTACCTCCGGGTCCAATTATTACTCCTCCAATTAGTTACCTGGATGCTGTCTTGAATTACTCCTCTCACGAGTATTTATTTTTTTGTGCCAAACCTGATTATTCAGGTTATCATGCCTTTGCCAAAACAAATGCTCAGCATAATGTAAATGCTAGAAAGTATTATACTTTTTTGAATAAAGAGGGGATAAGGTAGATGTTTGATTATAATTGTGCATTTATTCTCGATGCAATTTTAGTTTTGCTTCAAGAAGAACTAAAATCACTCTAACTGACAACCTTACTTTTGTTTGTCATTCCGGCCTCTGAGCCGGAATCTTCGTTTTTATGAATGATTCTCGTGTTAAGATTCCTGCCTTCGCAGGAATGACAAACCTACTTTGTTAGGAACCCCAAGGGTCAAACAAATTCTCTTGCTCGCCTCGTCCTGGTTCTTCTTCTATTAAAGGTTCACATTTTTTGAGTGTTTCGTGGCAATCTTTTGGTAATTGTTGGTACAACTTGGTTCCTTTTGTTTTCCAAGCAATCATATCGTCCGATACTTCTTTGATTAATCGAGCGGGATTTCCTGCTAGTAAACTTCTTTTGGGGACGATGGATTTTGCTTTCACAAAACTCAGTGCTCCCACAATGCATTCCTCGCCAATTTCTACTTCGTCCATAATGACTGCATTCATTCCTATGAGAGAATTTTTACCAATAATTCCTCCATGAATGATGGCTCCGTGACCTATGTGAGCACCTTCGTGTAAAATGGTGTCTTTCCCCGGAAACATGTGAACGGTGCAGTTTTCCTGTATGTTGCACCCGTCTTTTATGATTATTTTTCCCCAATCGCCACGCAAAGCACAACCGGGGCCAATGTACACGTTTTTACCAATGATTACATTGCCAGTAACAGTGGCTTGTGGATGCACAAACGAAGAAGGATGGACTACGGGGATGAACCCTTTGAATTGGTAGATCATGGTTGTTGTATTGAAAAGTATTTACAAAGAAACAAAAAAAAAATATCGTCATTCTACAATATCATTCACAAAAAAAAGTGGTGGTCACCCTGAACTCGATTCAGGGTCTGTCAATTGATTGCATCACTGTTTGCAAACAGATTCTGAATCAAATTCAGAATGACGTTTTATTTTTTTTATGGCTTCATTTAGATAATATACTTTTCCTAGTCAAATTTTCAATTATTCAACGAAAAATCAATACCCACTTCCACTCGCCCCAATCTGCTCAATAGGATGCCAAGTCGTTTTTACTTCGGTAAATTTAATAATGAAATAAGGGGATTCGTTGTCTTCCTTCATCCAATCAATGTCGTTTTTTACGACTATTCTTTTCAGGTTGGTCGTAGAATTTTCTTGGATTTGCTGAATCGCTTTTTTATCATTTCCACAATATAATAGGCTATTCACATCCATGTGGGTAGAAAAATGAGGAATGAGTTCTTTGGCATTACCTGTCAAAATATTGATGACTCCACCCGGCACATCCGAAGAATGAACCACTTCTGCAAAAGAAATAGAGCACAGAGCTTTGCTTTCTGAAGCCAATAAAATACAAGAATTTCCTGAAACAATAATGGGAGCAATGGTCGAAACCAAGCCAATCAATCCGTTTTCTTCGGGGGCAATTACTGCTACAACTCCTGTGGGTTCTTGTACCGAAAAATTGAAAAACGTTCCCGATACTGGATTGACCGAACTACTAATTTGTTGGTATTTATCCGCCCAACCTGCGTAATAAATTAATCTATCGATCGAAGTAAACACTTCGTTTTTGGCTTGTTTTTTTGTAGCACCCATTTGCATCAATTCGTCTACGAATTGTGCTTCTCGTCCCTCAAGCATTTCTGCTATTCTGTACAAAATTTGGCTACGGTTATAAGCCGTTCTATTTGCCCAAGGCTCTTGAGCTTTTCGTGCTTCTAAAACAGCGTTTCTAAAATCTTTTCGAGATGCTTTACACATGTTCGCAATAGGATTCCCGTTGGTATCTAGCAAGTTGTAATGAATCCCCGATTCTGTTCTGGGAAACTTCCCTCCAATGTATAGTTTGTATGTTTTTAGCACTTCTATTCTTGTCATAGTCGTTAGTTTTTTGTTTTTCCGGTCACCCTGAACTTAATTCAGAATCTGTTAATTAGTTGTAGTGTTGTTTGCCAACACACCCTGAATCAAGTTCAGGGTGACTGCGTTTATTTTGTTTTTATTGCTCTTACGTCTTAGAGCAGCTTTTCCCGAAATATCGGGAAAAGCGGTCTTGTATTTATTATAAAATCATCCTTTGAGACATTTTTACTTTCCGTTTCACTTCACACAAAAACCCATAGGATTCAGCCCATCCCTAACACATCACTGAGGGAGGGAATATTCTCGTTTTATTTAATTCTCATTTAAATATTCATAGAATCCTGAGTTCCTTTTCCCGATTTTCTCGGGATTAGGATAGGAATTTTAGATACCCCTCCAATCCGTGCAATCCTCCTTCTCTTCCAAATCCGCTTTCTTTGTAACCTCCAAAGGGAGAAGTTGGGTCGAATTTATTGAATGTATTTGCCCATACAATCCCTGCTCTAAGCTGCGAAGTCATGTTAAATATCTTAGAACCTTTGTCTGTCCACACTCCTGCCGAAAGTCCGTAAGGGGTATTATTGGCTTTTGTAATAGCTTCTTCAATCGTACGGAAAGTTTGGATTGCCAATACAGGCCCAAAAATCTCTTCTTGTACAATTCTATTGCTTTGTGCTACGCCAGTAAATAGGGTAGGTTTGCACCAATATCCTTTTTTATCTAGCTTACCATCTGGCTGATAAATTTCTGCACCTTCTTCTTTACCCAGTTTAATGTAATGGTTAATCGTATCTAATTGAGATTTAGAATTGATAGCTCCAATATCTGTATTTTTATCCAATGGATTTCCTATAATTAGGCTTTCCATTCGGTCTTTTAGTTTTCTCAGCACAATATCATACACTGACTCTTGCACCAATAATCGTGAACCGGCACAACACACATGCCCTTGATTAAAGAAAATTCCGTTCACAATTCCTTCTACAGCTTGGTCCAACGGAGCATCTTCAAACACAATGTTGGCTGCTTTTCCGCCAAGTTCTAACGTTATTTTCTTATCCGTCCCGGCAATGGCTTGTTGGATGAGTTTCCCCACACGCGTAGAACCAGTAAAAGCAATTTTATCAATGTCAGGATGTTTTACAATTTCTGCACCTGTGTCTCCTGCACCCGTGACAATATTTACAACACCTGGGGGTAAGTCCGCTTCTTCAATGATTTCGGCAAGTAGAAGAGTAGTCAGCGAGGTAGTTTCGGCAGGTTTCAACACCACAGTATTTCCACAAGCCAAAGCTGGAGCAATTTTCCAAGCCGCCATCAGCAGTGGGAAATTCCAAGGAGTGATTTGTCCTGCCACACCCAATGATTTGGGGTTTCTGTTTGGAAAAGCGTACTCTAATTTATCTGCCCAACCCGCATAATAAAAGAAATGATTCGCAGCCAAAGGAATGTCAATATCTCGTGATTCTCTAATTGGTTTTCCACCATCTAGAGTTTCTACCACAGCTAGTTCTTTCGCTTTTTCTTGCATGATTCGTGCTATACGAAAAATGTATTTTCCTCTTTCTTTTGCAGAAAGTTTTCTCCAAGTGGTATCATAAGCTTTTCTGGCAGCTTTTACAGCCAAGTCCACATCTTTGGCGTTTCCATTGGCAATGGAGGCCAGTTTTTCTTCGTTAGCTGGGTTATTTGTATCAAAATAGTTCCCAGAGCAAGGTTTTACCCATTTTCCTCCAATATATAACTCGTATTGTTTTTTCAAGGTCACATGACTCGTGCTTTCCAAAGAAGGAGCCAATTCCCACTTGCTTTTTAAGTTTATCTTGTTTTCTGACATAATCAGTGTTTGTTGCTTTTATTGTTGTTTTTGACTTTATCGTTATTTGGTGAAAGTCGATAGTCTTTAGTATTCAGTCCTCAGTATTTCGTATTAGTTTTTTCGTAAACAAAGCTTTTTTGAAGTCCAATAGTCAAATAGGAAACGATTAAAGGAGGTAATAACATTAAAGTAATAAAAAAAGTAATTGGTGATATAACTGCAATCACAAAAAAAACAATTATAAATGTTATGAAGTCTATGTCATAACCAAAAATTGGAATCAAAAAAAATGCAAGAAGTATTACAGCATAATCCATCCAAAAAATGTATTTAGCTTTACATTTTGTAAAAAATAAAATAGCGAATCCTATTAAAGCTAATATTGGTGTGTGAAATATAAAAATCATTT
>Ga0255752_10000327_pt1 | contig 59357 bp, 87 predicted proteins | sample 011ome_25_FD_179952 | JGI IMG/M metagenome (GOLD analysis project Ga0255752, IMG submission 179952) | Coastal salt marsh microbial communities from the Groves Creek Marsh, Skidaway Island, Georgia - 011512CT metaG (version 2) | ecosystem: Environmental > Aquatic > Marine > Intertidal zone >...
GTTGCTAATGTACTCATGGCTTTGGATACTCCTGTTTCACTGCGGCAATCGTTGCCTTCCAAGCGTCAATGCCTTCGTGGTAGATGGTGTCTAGCTGGTCAGCGATTGATGGGTAGGCTTGGGCACGTTGGTCTTTGTATGCGTTAGGATCAACCCAAGCGTTAACAGCATCCATGTCAATAGTGACTTGGTTACCTTGTGCGTCAAAAGCGCCATGCTCATCAGAAACAGAGACAACTTGTGGGTAGAGTGTAAAAACAGCGTTATGGTTCATGCTGAAATCTCCATTAAAGTCAGTGCTGTTGGAAAACCCCCGCTTGTGTCAGTTCCGCCAGTTCCTCCAGCGCCAATACGAGAAGTACCCGCCTCCGCTCTAATCTGCACTTTATAAGTAACTGGTGAAGTGGTACTTGGAGAGTCTAACTTTGCTCCACTGGTTGGAATACCTGTTTGGCTATATACACCAGAGAACAGCATAGTAACTAAAGGGTTAATAACTACCGTGCTATCTCTTACAACTTGAATCCATGTATATTGATTTGCACTGCTATTTGATGTAAATGAATCAATCATTACTAAAATTTTACTGCTTGACGAAGTTGGCGTTATCGAAGCAACATACCCAGTAACATCAACAAAAGAAGTGCTTGTTGTTGAAAACGGTGTTCTTTCGTACATCTGCACCACCTGAATCACACTACCCGCTGGCATTGCTGACGTTGGAACACCTGCCGTGGTCAACACCGTCCCCGCTTCATCAGGCAGGGTTAGCGTCCTATCTGTATTACTATTTGGGGATGCTATTGTAAAGATACCTGTCCCACTGGCATCCCCTTGGATGGTTACCTTGGACATTACAACTCCTCAACAATAGCCTTCAATGCGTCCACATCAGCGGCGGCATCAATAGACGTTTGTACACCAGCATACTTGGCACGAATAGCCGCACGAGCTTCTTCAGCCGCAGTAGCCTCAGATGGGATGGTGGCTTTTACGTCCAATGGTGCAAACTCTGCTGCACGTTTGGCACGGCGAACTTCGTGGGCAATGCCCTTGGCTTTATCTACGTTAACTGTAATCATGCTGAATACTCCCATGCGTTGCGGAATGTACGGTCGCTGGGCACATCAGCCACATCGACAATCTTATAGGGCTTACCTGCTGGTACAGCCTTTAGCACCTGCTCTTGTGTAACGCCGGGTGCAGGAACGATAACGGCAACACCGCCTTCGTCTGTTGGGTAAATTACTCGTTTGTTGTCCATAATGAACTCCTTAAAAATTAGTTGCTGAAGATGGCGACATGGCAATACACAGGGTCAACAGTGGAACCATTTTCGGTTCTCCAACGATGTTTAACTGAAGAAACTGTAGGAATATCAGATTGTGTAGCCATTGCATTAAAGTCATTGTATGTTCCAGCAGGTCCACTTACGACTGCATAATTAGCATTTACCATCGCAGTCGTAAAGTTAATTGTATAATCACCAGTGCCATTATCAGTAATACTGCTCACATTGTATGACTCCCTAATCGCCACAGTCCCGCTGCCATTAAAGTTAACCCACGCCTTACAAGCCTGTTGACCTGTTTGCATTGAGGTGCTATCTGGAAAGGTAACACCATTTGTTCCGCTTATTGTTGTACTCATGGGATTCCTTTAGCTGAAAATGGTGACATTGATGATGTCTGCATCAGCAACTGATGTGCCAGAGATAATACCGACACGAACAATAGAAGTTGTGTTGCTTCCTCCGGGTCCATAAGCAGGTGCTTGCGCATAGACGTTTGCAGTCCCTGCATAACTAGCAGTTGCCAACGCCGCATATGACGTATCTGGCATGGCTGTTGTCAAATTAACAGCGTAAATTCCAGTACCATTATCAGTAATAGAGCTAACATTAAAAGCCCTACGAATAGCCACCGTACCTGTTCCGTTAAAGTTAACCCAAGCCTTTGCTGTCCCGTTAACCACTGTGTCTACTGGGACGGTTGCGTTGCTAGGGGTGCTTAGTGTTTCTGTTTTAATTGTTGACATATTAGCTCCTAGCGGAAGATGGTGACTGACACCACCTCGTTGTCAAGTACAGTAGTTACTTCATTTGTTGTTCTAAGTTTTACATCGGTTGTTGTTTGGGTTGCCGTTAATGTAGTGCTCTGAAGTTGTAACCTACGATTTAAAGTGGTTATCCCTGACACAGCATAATTAGCATCCACCATCGCATTGGTAAAGTTAACTGTGTAATCACCAGTACCATTATCAGTAATGCTACTCACATTCCCTGCCGCCCTAATCGCCACAGTCCCTTGCCCATTGAAATTTACCCAAGCCCTACACTTGTAGTTCTCTGTGCCATCATCGTTAATCCATCCGTTAAAGTTAATATTTCCGCTCATACAACCACCCAGAAAGAACCAGTTGGAACAGTAACCGTGACACCCGTGGCAACTGCAATATCACCTATACTCATAGCGTTCTTGTTTGTGCCGATTGTGTAGTCGCTAGTGATAGTGTTATCAGTCTCATAGAAAGCAACATTTGTTTCACTGCCTCCTTTACCAACACCAGCAGCACCAGTGATGTAACCATTTCCGTTTAATACAATACTCATATCTATCCTTTAAATAACAACCCAGCGTGAACCATCTGGGATTGTAACTGAAGCACCACTATTAATCGTAATTGGTCCAGCAGACATTGCATTACTATTAGCTGTGATTGAATAACTTGTTGTTATAGTCTTGCCATTCTCGTAGAATATGGCATCATCACCACCACCAGTAGCTCCACCACCACCCCCAACTTCACCCCAAGCAGTACCGTTATAACCTTCGAATCCATTTGTTTCAGTATTAAAACGAAACTTACCAGCAACACCAGCACCACGTTGCGCCTCTGTGCCTTTAGGTACTGTTACTGCATCTGTGCCGGATAGTACAAGATTACTATTTAATTTTGTATGAGTAATGCTGCCATCAGCAATACGAGCAATTGGTAGTGTTCCTGTAGATATATTACTAGCTGAAATATTATCCAAGGATGCTACAGGAATATCATAATTACCTGTAATTATACTTGCTAGATTTCTTGCATTACTCATTTAATTACACCTTAAGGCTTTGTTGGCCAAACAACGGTATCGAGTGATTGATATGTGTCTGTAATATCACGCAACGCTTGGCGATATGCCGATTGTTCCGCAGACATTGTTAAGTCGGATGATGCCCACCAATCGGTTGCGGCAATCAATCGGTCACGTTCAGCACGTAGTGCTTTCAGTGGTGCCACTGCTTCTAATTCATCGGACTTGGCTTTTAATTCAGCCCAGGTAAACCCCCAGTCAGATGGATTATTTGATACGATTGCAGAACCATTGGCATCAATACCAGTGACTTTACCAAACATAGTGGTAAATTCTGCTTCCGTTTTAGGATCACCATTAAGCACCCATTCAGTGATGCCTAATGTAGATAGTGCTTCAGTAAGTAACATTTTTTATTTCCTTTTCATATGGATATAGTGCGTAAATTGCTGTGTGGTTCATCCTGAAATCTCCATTGCTGTAATTGTTGACGCAGTAACGGCTGAATAGCTTTGACCTCTAACTTGAGATGTTTGATCGTTTATAACTATAGTACCACTACCTTGAACACAACCAGCTCTTAAAGTATAAGTAGTTGCAGATGTTGTATTAGGAGTATCTAGTACGGACATACAAACATTAGGTGTTGAGTTAGTATCATCTCCTCCGTTATATACGTTTACCGCCATTCTGTTATTATCAGGTTCACTAATTGGATCTCCAATTGCTATAGCCGTATCATTGCGATAAATGCGTATAGCACCCGCAGCGCCAGAAATACCTGCATTTAAATAAAAAGATACAAGAACTTTATTTGATGTTGATGTTGGCGTAATAGTTACAGTCAATCCAGTAATTGGTATATAGCTAACAGATGTTGTAGTAAAACTATTGGTCTTAGTTGCACTAACAACCTGCAACACACTACCCGCTGGCATATCGGTCGCTGTAAGTGCGGAGAACCCTATATCGGATATAGATGGAGTATCACCATTACTCATTTGGATGGCATCAACTTTAATTATACTGGTCATCCTGCAATCTCCATAACTGTAATGGTTGAAACAAAGCGCCCAGAAATAGGCTGATTACCGTCAGTTTCAGCACTTTTGTTAATCCATAAAGTCCTACCGCTTTCCACTTGTCCCTGCATTTTGTATGTAGTTGCGGATGTAGTTGCTGGGGAATCTAAAAAGTTCAGTGGAGCAAATACTGTATTGTCAGTATTACAAATACCCTGAGCGCCTATTGTGAAGCGACCACGAGAACCGTCTGCATCAGCAATACAAATAGCTGTTGAATTTCTTACAAGTTGCATCGCGGCCAAATAAGGAGCAGCAGCGTCACTATTGCCCCAACAAACACTACCGGTAATAAGAATCTTGCTACTAGAGGATGATGGTGTAATTGTGGCTGATAAACCGGTAATATCCACCATACTTCCGCTGGTTGTAGTGAATGTATCTGTCTTAGTTACACTAACAACCTGAATCACACTACCCGCAATAGGAGCGAAGTTAGGAATGGAAACCTGTGCTGTGTCCTTAGGAAGAATTTGATTTACATATGCGATACTCATCCTGCAATCTCCATAAGTGTTATTGTGGATAAGGGAATTGTGTCGTAGTCTCCTATCAAAAGTTGAAAAATACGCGATCTATTGATATAAACAAGATTCCCACCATAACAGCCCATTTGTATCTTATAAGTTATACTAGATGTAGTGTTTGGGCTGTCTAAATAAACGTTTGAAGTTGGAGCTATTGAATATCCATCATTAGTTGAATGGTAGTTGTTTGCAACCGCGTTCCCAACTGGTCTTCCACCTTCTGATGTTCCGTTTCCTATATATGTTGAATCTCTTAAAATACGAACAAACATATTGTATGAGTCGTATTGACCTAAAAATACATTGTATTGAACTAATATTTTTGAGCTTGCGCTAGATGGCGTAATACTTGCTTGTAGTCCAGTGTCTACTGTTGTATTAGAACTAGTAGAGGCTGAAGCAGTTGTTCCCAGATAACCCTGAACAACCTGAATCACACTACCCGCTGGCGGCACAAAGCCATTACTTGCATCAAGTGTCTGACCGGCTGGAATTAAAATCTTATTTGCATTTGCACCAGAGGCCGGGCCCCTGATTGTTTGTACTGTTATTTCACTTGCCATATATTCTTATACTACCGTAAATGTACCATTGATGGTTATAGTGCTATTTATAGTGACTGGACCAACCATCATTGCGTTCCGGTCCGAGTCAATAAACACATCACTATCAATTGTATTAGGGTTAAAATAAAGTCCACGGTTTGAAATATGACCGACGACATCCAATGTTCGTTCTGGTGTTGGGGTGCCCAGACCAATATCACCTGTTGGTGTAACGTAAAGCCGTGTTGTGGCAGCAGTTCTTAATTCTAAAGTTTCTGCTGTACCATTACCTCGTACTTGTACGGATCCATCGCCCCAAGTAAGACTCTGCAAATCATCAAGGTTAACTTCATTGTTATTTACAAAGAGTTCACCATTGATAATTAGTGTGCCTGACATAGTATCGCCAGTTTTTGCTACTCGGCTTGATAGGTCAATACTACCTATAAGTGAATCAACCTCACCTTTTCTATAAGCAGTTTCGTCAATAATTGTACCTACGGATTGGTCTCTATAATTAACATAGATATTTGACACGCCCGTGGATGGTGCTTCTGAAAATGTTAGTGTTGTATTAAATACAGAATATGAACCATCATAGGGTGATTGCTGAACGTTGTTGACCAATACCTCAATCTGTTTTGCATTCAGTACAGCACGATTTAACGTAAAGTCAACTGATGAATCATCACCATTAAATGATTGTGAATTGAGTGAAGAGAATGCAACTGGTATAATTGCAGCAGATGATCCAATATAAGACATTAAGTTATCTCCAATACACTCATAATAACATCGGCCGATGCTGCGGTATTCGTAGATACCTTAATCACATCACCAATTTCCAGTACAAGTTTTTGATCACCACCGATGGGAATTAAAGCACCACCTGCGGGAACAAGCGCATCCTTAATAAGGTAACAATCCGTGCCGCCTGCGGTAACTATCACGGATGCCGTAATAGTGGTTCCCGTCACATTGGCAATTGAGTAACCAATTACCGTTGTGTTTGCACTTGCCGTGAGTATTGTAGACGGTGAAGTCCCGACACCAGCAGTTGCATAATTTTTAAATGTATTTGCCATATGATTTCCTTTTATTATTTATCCAAGTGCAATGGCCATTGCTACTGCTGTGCCAACAGGATCTGCTTCAATAGCTCTTGCTTGTACGTAATCACTATCAACAAGTGCAACTACTTGAGCCGAATCAACGTAATCATTACCGAATGATGGTATCGTCGGCGTATTGGTAAAGTTGTTATAATTTAAATAATAACTACCGTCTTGACTGTCTAATTTCAGCGCATTGGTAGCATTACCAGTAAATGTTGAAGCCGTTAAATTACTTGTTGCCTTATCAAATGTAAACTTGGTTGTGCCATTATCAGTAATGATGAAACTTGTGGCATCAGCCTCAAGCTCCATTTCAAAGGTGTTGTTGACACCGTCGTAGAACATCCTTGCGTCGATATCGGCTCCCCATCTAATGTAATCATTATCACCATTTAATGATACATAACTACTAAAAGATGCAAAAGTTCCAGAAATTGAACCAATAAAAGTACCAGCGGACAAAAAGTTTAAGTGAGGGTTGTAAAAAAGATTTGTATCTACACCTAATGCATAATTACCTGTTGAGTTGCCATTAGCAAACGGTATATAAAAACTGGCTGATGTGCTTGTATTTGTTAACGTAACTTGATTTGAAATCAGCGCATTGGTGGCGTTATCAACACTATCAACCAAAGCATTTATATAAGCAGAATTAATAACCCCCTGAACAGTGGTACTATCCAGATAGTTAGCATCATTTACAAATGTACTAATATTACTAGGTGTATTGGTAAAGTTATTATAATCTAAATGATAAGCACTATTCTGACCACCGAGTGTATCAGCATCAATTGTCAATGCGTTAATAAATGCCGCATCCACATCTGACGTAATAATTGCACTTACACTTGCAGAATCAACATAATCATTGCCGAATGATGGTATTGTTGGTGTATTGGTAAAATTATTATAATCAAGATAAAATGATGGTGCTTGATTGTTCAACTTAGCCGCATTTGTTGCGTTACCAACACTATCAACCAACCCATTAATGTATGCTGAATTAATAACCCCTTGTACAGTGGTACTATCCAGATAATTGGCATCGTTTACAAATGTAGTTACATTGATAGGAACATTTGTAAAGTTAGTATAATTTAAGTAATACGCACCATTTTGGTTATTCAACAAGGATGCGTTTGATGCAGTACCAGTTAATGACGCAGTAATATTACCTGCCGCAAAATTACCACTAGCATCACGTGTAACAATTGCTGAACCTGTGTTCAGAGCAGTTGCCGTTGTGGCAGAGTTCTGAACTTTACCTGCAGTACTAATTGTAGCAAGTTTAGTATCAACAATATCTGCAGTAGCATTAATATCAGCATTAACAATAGAACCTGGATTATATACGGTGGTAAGTTGGACGTTGCCAGTACCATCAAATGATACACCAGTTGCTGTAATATCACCAGTTAAACTAAATGATCTACCTGTTGTAAGTTGTGTTGCCGTGGTTGCACTTGATGCATTACCACTTAGTGAACCGTAGAAAGTATTTGCCTGAACACTAGATAATGCAAATCCATCAGAATCAGAAATGGTAACAGTAGCGCCATCAAGGTTCTGAGTCAAACCATCAAAGAATCTCCAACGGCCATCAGTTGCACTTCTATATAAACCGGCGTATTTAATACCACCAGGGCCAGTCTCGTTATAATTACCAACAAGACCGAGATCAAGATTCAATTCAGTTGGGTTTGCATTCCAAACATCAGAAACTTGGTGACCAGTTTCGTTAATGAATTGTACAGAAATATTATTTCTTAGTGCCGCAGTTAATCCATTACTGATTAAATTCCAAGTAGTAAGACCATTGGCTGAATCAAATCCAGCACCATATCCATAGGTACCATTAAATGAACCGTATGACATCTGATCGGAATCTGAGATACCCCATTCAATAACATCGCCACTGGAATCAGCAGAAACTATTCTTACAAAATAGTATAGATCTGAGTCACCTCTGTACGATCCAATAAATGTAGCATCATCCAACCCACCACTACTTTGATATGAAGTACCAAGTGTATTACCATCCAAGAGTTTTACAAGGTTTGATGAAACCGTAATATCTTGTGTTGTTGCAGAAGTTGTAGTACCGACAACATTTAAATTGCCGCCTACTGTTAGATTCTGATCTATCCTAGCACTACCGGTAACTCTTAATTGTTCTTGTGTGTGACTATTGATATCAACATAAATTGAACCACCAGCATTTGCTGAATCAATAGTAAATGCAATACCAAGGTCTATTGGGTAGTTAGGATATCCTGGTGCCACGGCCTGAAAACCGCCACCTGGTGCTAAATGGAATCTTTCACCAGAAATAAGACCAGTTGTATCAATATCCTGGATCCAACCACGAGTTAAAACATATCCGTGTGAACCATTGGGAATATTTTGTGCTGTAACACCAATAACTTCATACTTGCCATCAACTGCTGCATCTGCTGAATAGATTAATGGATGATGGCCATGAATAGGATGTCCAGGAATATGTACACCATCTGTATAAACTGGAGTACCTTTAGGAATGGATGTGCCAGAACTATTTCTACCTCTTACAAATTCTCTTTCACCAACATATTGCACATAATCTGAATCACCCGTATGGAAAGCAATTGTCTTACCATCTTGATCATACCACATTCTACCTTCGTCCCATGCAGGGCGAAGTGTATAATCAACATCAGTAAATTTAAGAGAAGAATCAATAAGCATTGTTGATGCTTGAACTGATCCAGAAACAATTAATTGATCCTCAATTCTTAAATATTCATAATGTTCAGTAAAAGGATCTACCAAAATAGAACCCGTTGAGGAATCTACTCGGATAATTTTACCGACATGCATTGGGTAACCAGCATCAACGGTTACTGGTGTTGTTGTCCACTTACCAGCAGAATCCTTAGAAAGATATACATCACTGCCGGCAGTTAGACCACCAGTATTAACATCTCTTACTAAACCGAAACGTGTGACATAACCGTGAGCATTATCAACAATGTCTTGAGTTGCTACTGCAATAGTACCAGATGTGGAACCATTTGCTTGAGCTTTTGATATAGATGGATGTGTCCCGTGAGCAGTACCTGAAATATAAACAACGTCACCATTGTTAATGGCTTCGCCTGTTTGGTTATGGACATAGATAAGACTTTCTTGTCCAATGTTAATTGTGACCTCAGTACTACCTTCAGTAGTAGTAGGAATAAAACTCAAACCCTTTTGCGGATCTGAATCCCAATATAGGGCACCAGATACATTGGAATATGAACCTGGTGTTGTATTGAAATTAATACCACCAACAGATGCAGAATCTACGGTTATCTTTCCAAATACAACATCAGACGTAATACCAACATCTTGATCAATTGAAACCACACCATTTGTGATATCAACACCAGTACCACCAGTAAAGTGAGCTCTTGTTTCTGCTGCAGATGGTCCAGTGTAGGTAAACACACCAGTGCCGTTATTATAAGAGAAACTACCATCACCACCAGCATCAACTGCACTTACAGCATTCTTTGCTGCACTATCAGCACGGGCTGTGGTATAATATAAATTATCACCTTCTGTTAGATCAGTGGTCGTTACGGCATCAGTATCCAGGGCAAGACCTAAATCACTATCAAAATTTGCCTTAGAGTAAATCTGTTCAACATCAATACTAATAACACCAGTAACTGGATCATAACTAATATCGCCTGCGCCACTAATGGCATTCTTTGCATCACTGTCTGCACGTGCAGTAGTATAGTAAAGATTGTCACCTTCGGCCAAGGTTGTTGTTGTAAATGGATCCAACGTAACAACAGTGGTGAATAAATCACCATCAGTGGTATTAATTCCTAACTGGCCTGAGGAAGAATCATAGGTAAAATCAGTAACAGTTGCAATGGCAACGGTACCGATGCTATCAATCTGACCTCTGTCGTTGACTGTAAATACAGGCATTCGAACCGAACTACCGTAAGTGCCAGAATCAACACCAGTAGCGGTAATGCTTAAAGTATTTGTTCCTGCATCATAAGATAGACCATCACCATTCAGCGCAGCTTCATCAATAGAGACATTAAAGTCTGAATCAAAATTTGCTTTGGTGTAGATTTCTTCTACATCAATACTAATAACACCAGTATTTGGATCATAACTAATATCACCAGCACCACTGATTGCATGTCTTGCATCACTATCGGCACGGGCCGTGGTATAGTATAGGTTGCCACCTTCTGTGATATTATCTGTACTAAAATAAGCAGCAAGTTCTGCAGAGTCAATATTGATTGTATTATTTGCAGTATTATAATTAATACCCACACCACCAGTGACGGCAGCATCCAAATCGGAATCAAAATTATCAGCAGTATAGACCAATTCAACATCAATACTGAATGTACCAGTATTAGCATCATAGGTCATATCACCACCAGCATTCAAGTAGCTGCGGATGGTTTGAATAGATGTGTTATCACCTAAGGCAGAATCAAATCGTGCACGAGTATAGTAAAGATTACTACCTTCAACCAAATCACTTGTCGTGTATGGATCAAGCGTAATGACTGTATTGAATGATTGACCATCTGTGGTGGTAACATTAAAATTACCAGTGCCGGAATCAAAGTCAATTGACTCAACGGAAGCAACATTCGTCTCGGTTGCAAGTGTTAATTGACCTTGAGCATTAACAGAGAATACTGGTATTCGAGTAGAAGAACCATAGGTCGATGCAGTAACACCAGTATTGGTAATATCCAATACGTTTGTAGTTGGATTATATGAAAGTCCAGTACCTGCGCCAATTGCAGAATCCAACAACGTTGTAACACGTTCATGTGTATAGTAAAGATTATTACTACCTTCTGCTAGGTCATTTGTTGTGTTTGCATCCAAAGAGAATGGAGCAGGAGCACCATTTGAATCTTTTACTGCAAATGAACCTGCTTGATCTACAAGACTAATACCACCCAAGTAAATGGTATTACCACTTAGATGTAGTTCTTTCCATTTCTTTGTTGGACTACCTAAATCATAGGTGCTGTCCAGGTTTGGCAATAGGTCACCATCAATTGTTTGGATGGCAAGAATAAAATCAGAATCAAAGTTTTGGGCAGAATAGATTTCTTCAACATCAATACTAAATTCACCTGTGGCGGAATCATATGATAAATCACCACCGGCGCTGATGTAACTTCTGACTAAATTGACTAGTGACGTGGTGACGTAATTACCACCAGCATCCGAATCGTACAATAATATATCACCCGTCAGCTTACCGTTTGTATTAACACCTACTAGGTTATCAATATTTGCAGCAGTCGATATATTCTTTGTTAATGGTACACCAACAACAATCTTTTTGACTATTGTTCTTCCTGTCGTTAAAACTTGTATTGCCATATTATTTTTACTTTGTGACTGATGGTGTTACCTGAATTCTACCTTCAAGGATTCTTTCAATAATGGTATCACCTGAACTGTCAAGGAAGGACAATTCCACATCGTAAACATATCTACCGGCTTTTAAAGTATCTGTCTGGGTATTTGTGAGGCTAAGTGTTAGAATACCATCCGTGGGGTCTGCACTAATGCCTGTGGTAAATGTAAGAGTATCGGCAGAATCACTGTTGTAATTCTTTTTCATTTTGGCAGAAACCGAGTGGTCTGACAAATCTTTCTTTGCGCCGGTAATGTCAACACATTGTAGCTCAATGGTGACGTCTGCACCCTGATCGATGCTAAATTCTTCATAGGTGGCCATGAAATGTCCTTGGTTTGATTTCTTTGTCGGACGTATACATAACGCCCCTGCCCAAACTATTTATACATTAAATAAGTTTAGTAACCTATAATCATAAATCGTTTGTATTTTTCGGTTTGTAGTTCCAAGGTCTTTATAATTTGTAAATTGACTGAATTTTCAAAGTCTTTTAATGAATTTTTACAATTAATATGTCCATCAATTCCGAAGTAATCATTACTTTGTAGTACAGTTAAAGCACTACGTTTCTTTTTAGATAAAAATTCATTTAATTCATCATCGCTAATATGCTCACAAGCAGTGCAAATGATTTGATCATAATCAGAAACATCAATCTCACTCATTCGTTGTGTAATATGTTTTAAGTGTGGATACAATCTTTTACCAAATTCTCTACACTTCGGATCCATATCACATATAGTAATATCAGAATAATATTCACCACGGTAAAGCATATCACCTAAAAGACCATACCAGCCAGCAGCAATAAGTATTTTTGCATCATTAAACATATCAAAGTACTCAAAGCAGTTTTCAATTAACCATTCTTTACTTTGAACTTGATTATCATTAATAGAATTTACGATAGTCTTTACATCATAAATATTATCACAACGATCAATTGCATTTAAAATATTTTTATAATTCATATACATATTTATTATGAAACGCATCATTTATAGTTTATACATTGACCTTGATAAAGCTGAATTGGATTACCAAAGACCTTATACTTGGGATCCAGATCAACTGCCAAAAACTGAAAAGACTAAGCTCTTATTTCAGGAATACTATCCGTGGCTTAAAGAACGACAGATTGAATATGCAAATACTATTGGCATCGAATATCGTTTATATGAAAATGATGAGAAATGGCAGAATTATAAAAAATTCTTTAATGAAACCTATCCACAAATTACTGCTTATAATATTGTAAACTTTTATAAAATTCATTTACTTTATGAATTGGCTAAAGAATACGATGAAATACTTTACTTAGACTTTGATGTAGTACCATTAAATAATGATAACTTCTTTGAAGCATGGGATTTACAAAATAATGGTATTGCAATTCTGCAAAACAATTCACATGTATTATATAAATTCCATGAAATAACAAATAAAGAACATCCGTCATCTATTCGATCACCAACGGCAAAATATTGGAACTGCCGAGCAATGCTAATGGATTCTAACCTATCTGGTGACAATGACGTGTTTAATACTGGTATTATTGGAGCATCATCAAATGATTTAATGAAACTGGCTTACTGGGATGACTTTAATGACACATTAGAATTAATGAATGAATTAAAGAATGAAAATGATATGTGGCCAGAGGAAATACGTCGGATGTTTGGTTACGATAATGAAACCATTTGGAGTTATAAAATAAATATGAATGAAGTGAAAATTCAATGGCTAGATGAAAAATGGCATCACTTCTTTGACCGATGGGATTATATAAAACCCGGCACTACATTATGTCATGTAATTAATAAAAAATTTGATTTTGTAAAATCTTGGTATGAAAAGAATAGTCTATAGCATTTATACTGATGAGTTGGATCCAGGTCATAAATCATCATCAGATTTTAAACTTAGTCAATTCAAGAAATATAAACAACATTTACATAAAGCGCAAAGAGATTATGCTGTTAACTGTGGCGCATCATATATGTTATTTGAAACAAGAACAACAGCATATGATGATATACAATTTGAAAAAATATTTTTGCTTGAAGAGTTAAGTAAAGATTATGATGAGGTTCTTTATCTTGATTTTGATGTAGTACCAAATACAAATTTAAATTTCTTTGATGTCTGGGATTTAAATACTATATGTGCATACAATATAGACAGGACACCCGATAGAGATAGATTAGTTAAATCATTATCATATAATAATTTTGATTCAATGAATATCTATTGTAAAACTTGTGCTAAAAATGCAATGTTAGAATTAGATGGGTTGAATGGTTCGAACGGAATAATTAATACAGGTGTAGTCGGTGGCAATAAAAAATCAATTGAGCTATTAGATTTTAATAATAGATTTGATGAGATAGCCAAAACATTACAAATGGCAATCGAAGATAATTTATATCCGGTTGAGATAAACCGGCATTGGAAAAGTAATAATGAAGTATATTTTACCTATATCATAGAAAGATATAATATACCATTTACTAATATTGGATTGCCTTGGAATTTTTTATTGGATGATCTTAATCCAGAAATTTCTGCAGGTGGTTATCTTTTACACCACGTAAGAAAAGAATTTGGTAAATCATTTGATTAACACTAAAGTGTATTATAACATTAAATCCTTACAAAAAAATTACAAATGAGAATTATATGAGCTGGAATAAACATGGCATACAAATACAATTAGATACTACAACGTACTGTAATGCTAAATGCCCTATGTGTCACAGAACTAATCCGGAGGGTCTTGATAAAGTAGATTGGTTACCATTAACTCAATGGACGTTTGATGATTTCAAGCGTGCTTTTAGTCCAGTTGATTTAAAATTAATTACAAGTATTTCATTTTGTCCAACTTGGGGTGATGCAATGATGAGCAATCACACATATAATATGGTTGAATATATCTTTGAACACAATCCATTGTGTAGAGTTGCCATTGATACTAATGGATCTATTAGAGATGAAACTTGGTGGTGGGAATTTGGTTTGTTATCAAAAGCCGGTAGATATGATTTAATAATCAATTTTGATGTTGATGGTACTACACAAGAGATGCATTCAAAATATAGACAAGGTACTGACTTGCAAAAAGTTTTAAATAATATGAAAGCATACTCTGAAACAAAATCCAAGGCTCATGTCCAGACAATTGTGTTTAAACACAATCAACCGTACTTGAATGATATTGCTAATCTAGTAAAAGAATATGGTGCAATTCTACATACCTGGGTTTATAGTGATAGGTTTGATTCACCTACAGATATAAAAACATTTGAGTTTATTGATGCTGATGGTAATAAACAAATATTGGAAAAAGCAGATGATCCAATTACCAATAAAAACTATCAGGAACAAATAGAAAAATTTAGTAATACTATTAATTGTTCTTGGCAAAAACAAAATAAGATAAACATTTCATTTGACGGACAAGTACACTCCTGTTGCTACTTTGGTAATGCCTATGATAGAAAATCACCCTGGTTTATGAACACACCATTACTTAAAGAATACACTAAGGATAATAAAAACTTAAATATATTTAATAATTCATTAAGTAATATAATCAATCATGAATGGTTTAAAACTAAGTTGGCTGATAGTTGGGAATCTGAAACACCCATAAAACAATGTGTCAATCATTGTTCCAGTAGAATTAAAATGCCCGATTATTTTAGAGAATATATTCCAATCACACCAATATGATACGAGTAATATGTGTTCGCACTGGAGACAAATACTCTCAGTGGTATGAAAATAATCTAAAGCATATGATTGACACATACTCTAGTTTGGAGTATGATTCATTTGAAGTCATTCGTGATAATGAATACGAATTGCAGGTATTTAACAAATTACAAATGTTTGACCGATACCGCGATGGTATTAATATTTACTTTGATCTTGACGTTTTAATCAAAGGCGATTGTAATCAATTTTTAAGAGACGAGTTGACAGTGTGTAGCGCATGGTGGAGAGATGCCTGGCACACACCATTAAATTCATCAATCTTATCTTGGTCGGGTGATAGGTCAGATGTATATGATGAATTTGCTTCTGACCCAGAGTACTATATGTTTAAGTATAGCAAAGGAATGGATCAATATTTGTACGAAATAAAAAACCCCAATACTTTCGTAAAGGGGTTCTGTTCATTTCAAACTGTGACTGAAGAAACAAAAGATTTTAATGTTTACCTATTCAATCAACGTTATGAATATATGACACAATCAGGTTGGTGGCGTAACTATTTCATTAATTGATTCTGGTGGTGTTTCATTGACTGATTCTATTGGGGTGGATATTTTCTTACTTAATTCTTTTTGATATAACGTACACGCTGCCATGGTGGCTTCCACAATAGTAGTTGCTTTACGAATTGCCGCTTTACCTGTTCTATCTTTACTATTCTTAATTACTTCATTCTCAAACAAATTAAGCTTATAGACAAACAAATATTCTTTAAGTTCTTCTTCATTAAGTTCTCTGAATAAGGTTTCAGCAGTAAGTTTTAATGCAGCACCCCTATCAGTATTGATATCATGAACCAGTCCACGTTTTTTAGCAATGTCAATAACTTGCTTTTCAAATATATCATTCTGTTCACGGATGTGCTTATATGTATTTTCATGTAATTGATCAATACTAATATGAGTAATTAAATCTTGCCAAGCAGCATCTTTTTTATTGGCCTCAATATATTCAACTTGAATATCTTCGCCTTCATCATTACACCAATAGACTTCAACCGTGGTGCGTTCGTTGTTAGAAAAATGAGCTGTGAGTAAATTATAGCCTTGCATTTTTATGTTGCCTTATGATTTATTAATTTTCAAATAATATGTATTTGCAGTCACTGCAGTACCGTTAGGGAATTCTTGAGCACGATAATCATTAGAATTTACAAATCTTGTTTGATAATTACCACTACCGTTTAATATAGTATTAGTCATACCAGAACCTCTATTATTGCCAGTACTATAACTATATCTAATATTTAATCCACTTGCTGCGGCCGCTGCATATCTTACATGATTTTGCAATAATGTATTAAACAGTGAAGTACTAAACACTTGCAAATTGCTATTTGAAGCCGTTACTCTCAATGGTTGAATATAACTACTTGCAGTACCATCGATGCGATACAAATAAAAATTAGTAATTGTTATTGGTTGGTCTAAAGCTTCAGGTATTGCAGCAGCAGTATATAATGAGGTATCTGCACGTGTATCTGTAAATACTGCAGTTGCGCTTACGAGTGTGTGACCACCTAAACCACCAGATGATGTATGAATACGATATGTACCACCTTGGCCACTAGAAGTTAGACTACCCAATGTTAAACTATTTATTGCTGGTTCAATAAATGTATCATACACATCAGTATTTGACATTGGCCTAATGCCACCATTATAATAATAACCAGGATATGATCCTTCAGCACCGGATGTCGGCGCTGATACTGATGCAACTGTTTGGCTTATTTTAGCATAATTGACTGTTACTGTTTGTGGTTCTTGTGTAAGGGATTCTGGTGGATATTCAGCAGCACCATCATCACCACTAGTACCATCACCTGCTCGAGTTAAATATTCACCAGCTTTTTTACGGGTATCAGAAATAGTACCAAGATTGCCGCCTGAAGAAACTACACTTAACGTTACTGATGGGTTTAATGAGTATTGATAAATGGCTTGGCTAATGATATTATTAACTTGACCAGTAGTCATTGTTTTAATGGAACCACTTCCGGCATCCCAATATAGTGGTTGTCTCACTGCCATAATTTAACTTCCAGGACTGTAGATTGTTTTTACAACTGAACCAGCATCATCATAGATAATAAGAGATGTTGCGCTATTAAATTTAGCACTAGTGATAGAACCTGCCGCTATTTTATTTGCGGTAACACCTGATGAGATAATACCAAACTTACCTTCACCAAAATTAAATCCAATGCCATTAGCGCTATCACTAGCAAAAGATTCTTTAACAGCACCAATTAATTTAATAATACCAGTACTGGTGTTATAACTTAGTGATAAGCCTGATGCTGAATCATTATTAATTGATAATCCATTACGAGCAATGGCAAGGATTTCAGCAGAATCGTCAAATGGTGCCACCAATTGTTTTATGGTATTAATAGCATCAACAACGTTACTGTCCCCAGTTGCTAATTGAGCTACATCACCAAGATCATTGGAGATAGTATTCGTTTTTGTAACCAGTGATGATACTGGATCCGATAAATTAATTACTGTTACTGCCATTTTTTTCCTCTAGCATTTTCAATAGAATATTTTTAATATCCGAGATATCATTTTCCAATTGTTCAATCTTGGATTGATTTTTTCTTACGACTGCCTTAGCTTTCCTTGCACTATCTATTTGATTTTTATTTATATTCAAAATAGCACCGGATACCGGATCCCTTACGAGACCCGGAAACCCATCGACTTTAATTAATTTACTCATTATGTTGCCAGAGCAATAATTCTTAAGTCCTTAATCTTTGGAACTCTAGAACTATTAGTAGAAGTCATTACAATCTTAACTTGATATGTTGTGAATGGAGGTAATGTACCACCAATGCCACCAGCCAAGTATTCATATTCTCTATAAGTTGTTCTATCATTATCGGCAGGAAGTTCTGCTTCCTTACCAACCAAAATCCAAGTCTTGTCATCCAAAACATCATCACCTGTGCCTGTTTTGTAGTAAACTTCAAAGTCTGCTTCGGTTGGTCTATTTGCAGACAATAGAATCTTAAGGCCAACACCCGGTTCTTGCAAGGTGACTTGTTTGGTAATATGTTTAGCAGCAGTAGTTCCTTCCGTAGGGTCAGTCTCTGCAACAAATACCAATGGCACATTATAACCTGATGTTAATACAGCATCTTGTTTATCAATCACATTCTCTGTTAAAATAAGTGATGTTCTTTGCAAGTCAATAACTGGTGATACATTAATATCATTCGTCACCAAATCAAGCTTGATTGTTGCTGATTTAGCAGAAGATAAGTATTTTGTTTCACTTGCTCTTGTTAGAATAACTTTAGGTTCTGTTGCATAATTAACACTATTAACTGAGATTGGTGAATATATGGAAGCCTTAGCTCTAGTATTGGTGCCTGTAGTTCTATTTTTAGAACCGGCATACGAACCACCTGAAGTGAATTTAGCACTAGCCGAAACATTGGTTGCTTCAGGCAAAAGAGTTTCAATCACTGGGATATATTCATCAAAATGTGCTTGTTGGGTAACAATAATACCATCGCCACCACCCCGTAATGTAGTATCTGCTTGTGAATCAGCACCGATTGTAAATCCGGTCCAATCAACACCAGTAATAACTCTATTACCATTAATGCTACCAGCAGTAATACCGCCAATACTATCTTCGGCAAAATCAGACACAGTTACAATATCACCGTAGATAAAGCCGTGGCCTTCTAAGTAAATATGTACATCAGAGTCGCCAGTATTGGTGCGAATGGGATTATAACTTAACAATTCTTCTGGTGGTGGGCCATTCTCAAGCAATGCTGTTGCTGTTGATGCAAATGTTGCTTTATGCAATTTAAACATCAAGTCACGTGTTTGGTCAGCAGTCCAAGTAGAAGCATTTTGTGATTGAAACAGTGAGCCCAATGTTGGTTGTCTTGTTACACGAGCAGATGTTGTGCCTAATATAAAATCGTATGTCTTAGCAACATAAACATTATAGGCAGTGCTTTCTGCTTTCAATACAATTGCATATTCTCTACCGGGTGATAAGAAAACAGGCTCATCAAATGTGAATACACTTGGCGCAGCCCTTACTGATGCAATATTATTTGTATTAGCTGGGATATTAATATTGGCAGGCAATAAAGAAGCAGTGCCACCAGGGATAATTTCTTGTGATGGATAACCATTATCAACGGAAACAATTTCACATATCACAGGAATGACTGAATCCTTGGAAGAAAAATAAACACTTGCTTGAGTCAAGAACATACCATTTGGATATTCTACTCTATCAACCATAAAAGTTTGAGCCAAAGGATCACACCACATACCGTTATCAGATGGTGGTGGTGACCACATTCCGGTGATTCGTCTTGTTGACTTATATGTCTTTTGTCTTGTCTCAAGTGTGCCTGTTGATGTGTATAATGCTCTAGTTGAAGTTACAGCACCAGCATCATTATTACCAGAAACATCAAGCATTTTAAATTCACCCTGACCTGTTCTAAATCTAATGCTTGAAGTTGAAGGAATAAAGAATGAACCAATCAATTCACCTGTTGCACTTGAAATTAAAGTCGTGCTACCATCTGGGTGTGCAGTGCTCTTAGAGTACTTGTTACCATAATCGGTATCGGTAGAACTAAAACGTTCAAATGTAGTTTCCTCTCTACACCAATTGGTAACATCAACATTATTAAAGTACGGGAAATATTTGGTATTAGGTCTTAATCCAATAGTCTTAAATTGGACTTTCTTAGATCTCATCCAAGGTAAGACTTCAACCTGAAGTACATCATCAGATACAAGACTTCTAGTTGTAACATCAGTACCAACAAAAGTCCAACCTGACATGGCTGAACCTCTCACATTACTAATAGTACCACCATCCTTAATGACTTCAGTTACGTATCTTGTTTCAATCCATTCATCTGAGGCCGGTGATAGAATGGTATGTCCAGTTTGTGTAATAACAGCAAATGGATTGACATTCATTGTCTCTGTTGCAAGATTCTGATTTACCAATGTATTATTTGTATATGGTAACGTAATCAAATCACCAGTACGTTGAACCGTATTGCTACCATTATCAGAATCATAAACCAATCTAATATTTTTAGCAATAAAAGGTGTATTTAATGTATTATCAACAGGATCAATTGATGATCTATTTCTATTACCGGGTTCGGCAAAAGAAGTATCTCTAAAGTTATCAGCTAAGAATCCTGACTTTGTTCTAGGATTACCAGCAGAATCCAAAACCAATTGGATTGCAGTACTGTTTTCCAATAAACTCAATGTTGTATATTTCTCAAGATTGGAAACTCTTTTCTCAAGTCTGCCAATATCTTGCATCGTATAACGCTTGTGGTCAACAAATGTTGATGTCAAGTCTGAATCAGTAACTGTATATGGATTTAATTCAAAATTATACAGTGCCATTGAACTAGAAGGAATCTGAGGATATGCTGGTTGGAAATCAGGCACACCTTGGATATATTTTATCTCAGCCCTATTTGTTTTAATGTCATTTTCAATTCGTTTAATAACAAGTGTATCACGTCTTGGTAAGTAGTAATCAACATCAACATCAATGTTATTTGTATTCTGAGGTAATAATGAGATATAGTCTTGATCTTCAATATAACTACCACTAGAATCCTGAGCAGGTCTAAAATCCAAAACATCGGTTAGTGAAATAACTTCACCATTGTTTTTACGATATTTTGGAATTTGATTATAGTTAATACTGGCGTAAGAATTTACATTAAAGAAATGACCAGGGTCGTGTTGGAAATGACGATATTGAACATACACATCACCAGTTGGTACAGTCAATCCAGTACGTTCAACTAATCGGCCGAGTGCATAAAGATTATCTCTTTGACCATTGTCTAATATAAAGTTTTCAGTTAAATCTCTGCCGTTGGCATCATTTACTTTTACATTTAGAATATCAATAACATCAGTACGATTCAATGTCAACCAACGCAAACCATTACCATCAGAATCTGCTGCCGTAGGCCATGCTTTAGTCAATGTTTTTGTTACAACTGATTTTGCTCTTACGGTTGGTGTTGAAACATCAACCATAGCAATAAGTTCATATGCTGTTGAGTTTGCAAGGCCTGTAATGTTAACAGTAGTACCTGTTGGTGAACCAGCAAGAGCAAATGAAGCAGTGGTTGCTGAAATGTTACCATCCAATGTTGTGATTATCCAATCACCTGTATCGGTAAATGTTAAACTTGAACCACCAAAACTACCAGCAGATAATGTATAGGTTCCGGAACCACTTGATGTAAATGCGTATCTTCTTTGGACGATAAGACTATTTACAGTAACACCATTGCTCGTCGGCCGTGTATTGGGTAATGGAAATAGGAGTGAATTATTTGCAGTCTCTTGAAGCAAGACAATGCCATCAGTTTGCTCAACATCAAAATATGAACTAGTAGTAAGTCCAATACTTTTAACAGATGCAAAACTTTGACCACTATTCATTTGAATATCAAAGAGATAATGTCTAATTTTACTTTGATTACGTTCAACTGCTCTTACTCTGGCCGTACCGATAGTACTACCACCGTAACCTTTACCTGTTCTTAAGTTCAGTTGTTCAAAGTTATTAATGCCTGGCAAACCACGACATCCACCATCTGAATCTTGATTTACATAATTACCATATTGTGCAACAACATTTTCCCCGACCACCGAAGTATAAGTATAGGCCTTAGGTACTGTGAGTGTTGTAATTGGTGATTCAAGACGATAACCTTCAACATAGGCAACACCGCCTGAGACATTTAAAGTCAAGTTTGAATCATTTAAATCCTCAAACCTTGCAGTGATTGGATTAACAATATAATCACCAGATTCATCTCTAGTGCGTTGGGCCAATAATTCATTAATCTTATTATATTCTGTTGTCCCATTTGCTTCACTTGAAACAACACCATTTACTACTCGAGCAATGAACAAGAAATTGTCTGCTGAATCTACTTCATCCCTTGTGGTAAGTGTAAGCTTAATTCTATAACGATCAGCACCTGGCGCTGCAGTATTGGGTACAGCACCTTGATTATCATAAAGAGCTGAATTATCAGTTGCAGTTACAATGTCTTCTGTAACAAGGAAACCTAAATCAACGGTCGGTGTGCTTGTATATTTACTAATAAAATGTGTTTGTTTTTCAGCAAATACAAAGTGATCTTTGGTAAAATATTCACCACTAGCCACGGCAGCAATGGTACCAGTACCTGTTGCGCCAGATGCTTCCAAAGTGAGCGTATATGTACCATTAGAGATGTCAGTACCGTTTGGTATTCTAATTGTTGTATCACTAGCAGTAGCATCTGCCGTATCAATATACTTAATATAAAGAGTTGCAGGATCACCAGTCAAAGCATCTGCGGCAACAACTTCCAATACTTCAACAGTAATATTGGTGTCGGATGTTACGAACTGCTCACCAACCAAATCAACTGCTGGTAATTGATTAATAGATGTATCAAGTCTTAGATATTCATATCTATTATTTACGGTAACACCACCAGGGCTAACAACAGCACCTTCGTTAAATATGTTACGAGCAAATCGGCCAATCTCTGATTGGATAATAGTTTGAAGTTGTGTTAATTCTCTAGCTTGAAGTGTCTTACCGCTGTTGAATAGAACTCTATAATAGTTATCACTATCGCGGTAATCATCTTTATAGACGTTAGCAAATGTGTTGGAAGTGAATGTCGTTGCCATGTATAATTGCCTTAGAATGTAAGAATAACTTTAATATCTTCAGTTTGAGCAGCATCTCTTAGAATACGAGCTCTATTCTCTATGTATAACAAATCTCCGGACCATGCATCTACTTGACCACCCCAACCAGTACTATCAATAGCATTCACAATTGTTGCTGTACCACCACCATCATCACTAATCGTCTCACCATTACCAAATATACCAAAACCAGTAGTTTCATTTTGATGATAAAATACAGTAGTGCCATTGATTTGATCAATATATGCAGTTGCTGAATCACCAGATAAAATATTATCAATAGCTAGTGTTCCGGCATTATCAACTCTAATTGCTCTTAATGCTTTACCAGAAACTTCATCATATAAATCAGCACTGTCTTTCCATTTGACATTTTTCATCAAAAGAATTTGTCTAAAGTCTTGGCCAACCAAGAAATCACCAGATTCCGTACCTGAAGGCTTGGAAACAACCATAATAGAAGTTGATAACAAATCATTGACTGGATCGTAACCAATGCCGACCATTGGTGTAATAATGGGTCTAGCAGTTGCTGGGGTTGTTGGACTTCCACCAGAGAATTCAATGCTGCTATAAAGATAACCACTACCTAACGAACCACTCTCATCATCCATTTCAATTTTTACAATAGCACCACCACTTACGGTTGCTGTTGCTTGTGCTCCAGTACCATTGCCTCTAAAAATAATGGTTGGTGCACTGGCATATCCTGCACCAGCATTTGTAATTGATACACCCAAAATCTGTCCACCAATAGCCGATTGTTTAATCAAGGCTTGTTGAACTTCAAATGTGTTTAAACCTGGATACCCGGCGGAATCAGCAATGAATTGTGTGGGTAAATAATTTGCGGATAAGAAATTATTTGCCTTTGTTGGACTCAACGCATATAGGAATTTCCATCTATATCCATCGGCCGTTTGGAATGCTTGAGTCTGTGTAACACCAGCATCCGTATAACTAGGTTTCACAATAGAGTTAACGGCAACACCTAAAGAATTACGTCCTTGTTGAAGACATACATATACTTCATTATCCTCTGTAAGAACATAATGTGTATTTGCTGGCACATCTGCGTAAGTATCACTCCAACCAGAGTATACGGTACCGGATGCCCAATTATATCTTGGCACCACAAATGATGCTCCACCAGATGTAATTTGTTTTACTGATTGAAGATTTGCTCTAGCTATTCTTTGTTCTCTTAAAGAATTAACTGGTGTTACAACTGTATCACTCGAGTCGTATTGATCCGATTTACCGACACCAATAAAATAATTATTGGAACCAGTTGTATTTAAAATATCGGTTAAGAGTGTCTCTGCCGCTTGTCTTCTCAGTGTATCAGTAATAATTGCTGCCATTTTTTATTTCCTGTTATGCTATTGTTGCGCCGTAATGACCTGACACATACCAATTTGTTCCATCCCAAACAAGTGTTGCGGCATCATATTGATCCAAAGCAACCGTAGTGCCTTGTGCAAAACTTGCTGGTGTGATAGTTGCTATACCAACGCCTTTATTGGTAAAGATTTTAGACTCACCAATTGTAGTACCATTTGCTAATGTAACGGCCAGTGCCGTAGCTTTATTACAGATGATGTATGATGTTATTGCCGATGCGGCACCGTTGGCTGTAATTTCTGTAGATGAGAATGCAATTTTACTAACTCGAATTGCACCAGTACCCTTTGCATCAAGTCTCAAGTTGATATTAGTATCACCACCAGTTGCACTAATAATAGCTGGATTGCCAGTCGAATTATTTGAAACAGTAATCTCGTTTACCGCAGAAGCAATAGTAGCAAATTTAATTAATTCATTACTATTTGCATCATTAATTGTCGGCGTCGTGATTGTTGGCGTACTAATAGTAGGACTTGTAAGAGTTTTATTAGTCAACGTTTGTGTTGCTGATGTAACTACAATTGTGCCACTGGCATCAGGAAGTAGAATGACTCTATCTGCCGTTGGATTAACCGCCGCCAATCTTGTTTCAAATGCATCAGTACTTGAGCCTTCAAATGCAATTGCGCTATCCTCTAAAGAAATTTGAGAATTAAGTGAATTACTATCACCAATCCAATTGAAAAGTTCTATAAAGTTACTATTAATCTTTTGGCCGGCAGCACGTAGAGTATCACCAGTGCCATCATTGGCAGTAGAACCTACGTTAATACTTTGTCTTGTCATATCTTATTCCAGTTGAATAAATCAATTTATATTTATATTAGTAAGCTGAATCACTAAGATAACGGGTAAACATATCATTATCCATTGTTTCCAATGCCAATGAGAAGTCAGGTCTTGTTATATCAGAATCATCAAATGTGAATGAGTTAGGTATCACCAATTCGCTAATTGTACTATAGAAACCATCCAACTTACTTGTTGTTAATGAGCTATAAGAACCAAGTGGTTGAGATACATTGAATCTATAATCATTAATTGCATCATTATTTGAATCCCACAAGGCAGTTGTTTCTGTAAATACAGTGCCTAATGTAATAAAACCTTCTGATGATAGAACCAAAGGTGTTACCGGTATTGCTAATGGGTCTTCACTTATTGATGTTAAACCAAAAGCTTTTTCTGTCTGAGTAATAACCTGACCCTGATAGTAAAAACCAGCAGGATGTACAAATTTTAAATATAAATCACGCCAATCAGCAGTTGAGAATGGTGTTTTAATTAATAGTGAAAAAGTCTGATATAAGGCATTATCTTGAATAAATTTTAATGAATCATATCCAACTTTTGAATCACCAACAGTGAACAGACTTTGTTTTGGATATTCAACAACAACATTCTCACCAAAGAATCCTCTAAAGAATCCTTCGATTGATGCAAGAGAACCTTTTACTCTATAAAACTTAGCTAATAGAGATGTCATCAATCTTGGATTATCAAAGAAAGCAGATGATTTTAAACCATTACCAAATTCTTCAATAAGAAAATCCAAATTATCGACTGATGTTTGTTCAGGATCTCTAGAAACAAATAAACTATTGATCTGAGTCTTAAATGACTGTCGATTCTCACCTTCTAGATATTCATAGTATTTCTCTAAAAATAAAACTAGATTGGGATATGATTCTTCAAAGTACTCGGGTAGTACTTCTCTAACTTTACTTTTAGAGAAACTTAAGTTTCTTCTATCTAAATCTTCTACTGCATTAATCATGAGAGGACATTAAGAGTATTTTGATAATCAATTTGAGCTTTTGCGTATGAAAGGCCTGCATCAATATCTATAATATAATTTCTCAATGGTCTAATTGTTGATTCATTGGCAGGTACTACGGAAATTTTAATGATATCATTCGTCGCTGCTTCAGGATTAAATGCAATCAATTCGACTTTACCTGTAGATGGTGTATATGAACCAATGTTATCAATAATGATTTCTTCTGAGATTGATTGGACCTGCAACACATTGGTCCCAAGCTTATTTCTAATTACAGCAGTTTGGCCCAAATAATCAAACCTTGATGACGTAACAGTATACGTTGATATGCTTGGTTCAGCTAGTGTTACTGGGTATGATATCACAAAATTATTAAGAGCACCAAATGTTGGTTGAATTCTCAGTTGTAATTTAACATCCATTCTAGAGTTAAGAATAGCAGGACTTAAATTATCAATCAGTGTTAATAGTGATGATCTTCTAAATACTTTATTAAATTTCTTTAACTGTGTATTAAAATAATTCTGAATTGTATCGGTTACGTTACCTTCTGCTGTTCTAATTGTAATATTAGTCTGGTCTGGATCAAAGTTAAACCGAGTTGTAAGTTCAAGATAAACAGTCAATGGATCCGAGAATACGGTATCAATCGACATAATAGCCAAGTTATTGGTTAAATTAGTAACAATTGAATCTTTAATAGTTTGTTTTTGATCTGCAGTAATACCATCAACAAACTGTAAACCCACATAGGTTCTGCCGTAAATTGGTGGTGTATTATCTTGTCCACCCCAAGCAATAACATCAGATACGGAAGACGAATAATTAGCTAATATTTGAGCTCTATAATCCTCTGCAGTAACCATCCGTTGTTGTGAAGCAAAAGCAATTGATGCATTTTGTTTGATTGACGAAATGGATTCATTTATATTGCCACCATTGGAAGCAGAAATTGTAGTTGTAATAAGTGGGTAATCAATACCACCCACAAAAACATCATTCTGTGCTGTAAAAATATCAGCACCATTTGCATCAGATCCACTAGTAGCCAAATATGTAACTACTATCTTATTGCCTATTGATGGTGCATTACCAAGAACACTACCATCACCAAAAATCATTTCAAAGTATCCATTAGGTACTTCTTTTATTTGATATAGGTAACTTGATTCATTAATTCTAATTGCTTTATTCAGATCTGAGTAAATAGTATATGACGTACTAGTAGTTGTATCATATACATTAACAGAAACCGTTGATGTATCAATGTCTTTATCTGGTATTACATAGACTTGTTGATCTGAAGTATCACCAACAATAAATGTTTTTGTGCGTATAACACCTTCGGCAATTTCCAAGTTGGGATTATTATTTTCATCAACAAAGGTATATCCACCAGAACCATCATCGGTAGCAATATAACCTTCAATTGTTTGAAATTGGTATGAACTACCATCAATTGATGTATTAAATTTAGTAAATGCCGGAATCGTAATAATATTAGGTCTGGCTGGATCGGTAACAAGCATACTCAAATTTACAGTAGCTCTTGATGCCGTCTTAGATCTAGGTGAATACCCAAGCATTTCAGCATGTGATACAACAGATGATCTCAACTGTGCTGAATTTAAGAATGTTTCATTCAATGCAAAGTTTGCAATGAGTCCATTCATATGTGTATTATATGCCAAAACATCCAAGATATTTGATAAACCAGATGCTTCAAAATCATAGTCAGCAAATTCACTCTGCTGCCTAAAATAAGCAGTTAGGTTTGCTTTAATATTATTAAAATCTAAATCTGATGATTTAATGGTTGATGCCATTTATCTTGTCCTTGCTAATGAAACTTCGACTGAAGCTATCTCTGATGTTGATACAATTTGAAACACCACTGTTACCTTGGCTTCGTATGAATCCGGGAAAATATAAACCTGAATATCCAATACTCTAGCACGTGGTTCATAGTTTTCAATAGCAAGAAGAATATGATCCTTAATATCTTGCTCATCAAATTCCGTTGATAATTCAAATAGGAATTTATTTAATTCACCACCATAATAAGGTTGAAATGGCTTTTCCGTTCTATTGGTAAGCAATAAATTTTTAACGGCCTGTTTGACAGACGCCGCATTTGTTTTTTTATAAATCTCACCAGTCGTCTTATTCGTAAAAGATAAATCAATATCTTTATAATCTCTTTTACGTGCTACTAGAATAGATCTTGTAGCAAGACTTCCGTCCTCGATTGAAAAAGCTTTTGTAACCATAAGTAGTATTTATTAAACTTCTAATATTTCTACAAGCTCATTTGTACTTTGTACGTAATTATTGAATGTAGTTTCGATTTTATTTGCATATGTTACTGCCCAAGGTGGTCTAATCTCCGGCATAATGATTGCAATTTGTGCATTCAATTCACCCGTTGGATCATATGAATCATAATCCAAAATAAGCTTATCAAACTCAATGTGATCTTTCAAGAATACTGCTAGTTCAAATGTCTTTTCTGCGGCGTTATTACCTTCTTCATCAATGAGTTCATAGACAACACACTGACCATTTGCCATATAATGATTTGTACTACCAATGTCAAGAATCTCACCTGGTGCTGGACGATATAACCCCTCAGCAACAACAAGTCTATAATCAGCAAACTTACCAGTAATATCATTGGCAACAACTCTAATTACTTGAGCTTGTAAATAATATTGTTTGGCCAATTTAAGTCTTTGTGTCTCATCAATAATATGTGACATCGTCTGTTTATCACCATAACCACCCAAAAATCTACCCATGGTAATACCCGGCGCTAACCGAGTACGAGGTGTGATGATTGACTGATTTACTGGATTATAAGCAGCATCTGGCGTAATAATCATTTACTATACCTCTTCGTTAAATCAGCACTATTACCAATTGGGGTTGAACCACGTTGGGGTGTTGCATCAAGATTAACTACTCGTCCAATTTTACTTGGAGTTGCTTGGATATATCCAGGATTTAATTTACCCTCGGCAATCATTGCGCCGATAAATTTAGCATTACTCAATGTATTTTTATCTCTTAATTTAGATCTAACTTCAGATACGGTGAGTTCTCTATTTGCAATACCACCGTATTCATTTGTTTTATCTATGGTATCCTTTAACACATTACCTGGATCAATTGAGACTTCTCTTATACCAAAGGATGATGCATGTAGATAATCAGACATAATTGCCAGAGTAGGTTCAACTGTGGTCGTCGTATCGTGACTTGGATAATTGGCAGAACCTGGGGAACCTAGGCCACCTGCCACATAGGCACCAGATGCCAAATCAGCCAGTGCTGCTTCATCTGCTTTACCATTTAAAGTACCATGGAATGTCTCACCCCAATATGATTTACCATAGTGGATAATATTATCGCCACCAATAGTGCCAGAATCGCCGATAAGCGTTAAACTCTTAGCCCCTATGTTGATATTGGGTGATGAGATACTGGCCACGTTTTCAGCGGTAATCATGAATTCATCACCACTGTACAGTTCAAAACCACCTTCAACAAATTGTTTCGTATCACCTTTAATAATTTTATTTGAACCACCCAAGATTGTCTCTGTTTGCTCACCACCGACAAAATTGGATTGATGTTCTGTGATAATGGTCTTTTGTGTTTTACGGACTATTTTCTTATGTGATCCACGAATCTCTTCATTATTATTACCACCAGTTGTGACATTAAAATCACCACCAACCACAAGGTCAAAATTACCAGCCACTTGTAATGATAGATTACCATTGTAAACCAATTCACCATCACCATCAACAATTACTTTTTCATCCTGGCAGGTAACTCTTACCGTATTACCTGTTGAGCTGAAAACCATTGTCCCATCAGATCTCATTTCAACACCTGCACCAGTCCGATGCCGAATTAAAATTCTCTCAGAACCTGGTGTGTCATCATATTCAGTAATATGACCACTTGCCGTTTGCTTTACTTGATTGTTAGGGTAACCGGATGGCGCGAGAGGTTTTAGATCCAGTGATACATTTTTATATCCACCACCAGTATAAACTCTATTTACAGCATAACCCCTTGCTGCTTCATTCGTAGAGGCTACATTAACATATGATCTATATGGAAACTCTGCATTACCATCACTAAACCCCTCTTTATTGCCTGTACCTCTTGGTATGATTTCTTCATCCATAATAATTACCTATCGTTTTCAGATTTTTGATTCTTTTCAGCAGCAGCAAGTGATGCTTCAGCTTGAGATAATTCAGATTCCTTGGCAGATATTTGTGATTCCAATGTCGCTAATTGACTATTATATTCACTATCGGATAACACACCTACTTTCGATGCACCAGGTTGTTGTGCAAATATTCTATCACTATTTAATTTGCTTCTTTTAGCTCTAAGTGAGAATAATTCACGTCTAATTTTATTACGATTTTCTCTTTCCTTAGTTGCCGAATCATATTTTGCAACTGGTTCCTGTTTCTCATTCACCTCAGTCGTTTCATCTTCACACTCTTTATACTGTGCTTCCAATTCCTTGATTTCAGCATTCAGTGCTGCCCATTTTGCTTCCAATGGTTCCTTTTGTAGTTTCCATTGAGCAGGATTTGATCTTTGTAAATTACTGAGTTCAGATGAAACGGCACCCTTTTCCTTAACTTTCTTATCAATTTGTTCAGACAGATTTCTCATCTTATCGTCACAAGTATCTAATTGAGCAGGAGTCGGTTTTGGTGGTTCACCTGTCTCAGGTTCTGCCGGTTTCTTTGGTGGGTCAACAGGTTTACTTACAACAGGTGTAATAGTAGGTTTTACTATCTTTGCAGGTATTGCTTTATTTAATTCAGTAGGTAATAATGCACCTAGTTTATCAGCAATTCGTGCATTCAACTCATAAGCACCAACATAGGATGTTTCCCAACCAAATCGAGTCCGTGTCCATTCTCTTACATCAAAGAATGGACTACCGAACACTGGTTTATCTGGCACACCATCTTTAAATATGTCAATAAAACCAATTGCTTCACCACCAGGAATTGCTGCTTCAAATGCTTTACACATCATTTCAAAAGTTTCCCATTGTTTTGATGTATAGTGTTTGGTTGACCGATAAAGATCTTTGTTAAAAGCTTTGTCTCTATATTGATTGTACGTTGCATCAAGGCCACCCTCAAAATCAACCTTAATACATCGTGGTGCAAATCCACGAAATTTTTTCGTACTACCATCCCATAATGGTTTAATCAACGGCCGACATCTTTGCAAACTACCATCTTTTCTAATAAAGTAATGTGTTTGTGCACCACCGTGTTGTGCAACAAAATCCTTCAAATAAGTCGTATCAGAATTACCAAGTTCGTCACCTAATTGTTTAAGATATGGTGTTGTATTATAAATTCTAATCTGAGCACTGTGCATAATATCTGCAGGAGATGCAATATCATATGGTGTATTGGTCGCACTCACAAGCAAAAGTGTAATAGGTCTTTTTGTTGAAATAATTCTTATTTCGGCTTCAAGTTCTTCCTTTGAATTTACAAAAGTGAAGAATGATGCCGGTAATTCATCCGTACCATTAAAGGATTTTACTGTATCTGTATTTTCAATCTTTGTTACAGGCACTGTTGCTTTCACACTTGGGTCTGTAAGAGTACTTTTACTGAGTGCTTGAGATAAATTAGTACTTCCATCTTCTTTAACAACATCAACCGGTTTGGTTGTCGCCAATGGTGTTGTTAATTTAAAATTACTTGTATCTATTTGTGTTTTTGCCGTAGCGCCAGATATAGCACCAGCACCAGGAAATCCAACTCCACTGGCTGCGGTTGGTAATGTTGGTTGTGGAAGATTAATCCCAAGTTTACCTGAAACAAATGAAGTTAAAGATTTGTTTAAAGCAAAATTTCTTTGTACTTGTGTCGTATCAATTGCTGCTTGATTTGTGTTGGCTAGATTAGGTGCTGATGGCACTGATGTTACAGTACTTGTACCGGCAGAGACTTGGCCTTTTTTTAATACACCAGCAATAAGTCCACCAACGTTACCGAGGATGTTGGCAAATGGATTACCCGCACTACCACTTAAAGAATTGGTAAGTGCACCAAATGGATTTGCCAAATTATCATTATTCTTTTGTGTTACCGTCTCAACACTTGTTGTTACCTTTTCAGCAACATTGACATTAAAATTTTGTTCGGCCACATCACCATCAGATGATGTTTCTCTCATTTTAATTTTAATGGCTTCTGGACTTGCACCAGCAGTGGCAACCAAGGTCTTTTCAATACCTTTAGGTGAACCTTGTGTTACAGTGGCAGTTAAAAAACCATTCGATGTTGCTTTACCTGTCAGCGTTGTAATCTCTGTCTTTTTGCCAGAAGTTCTTGTGACTGTAATACCGCCACCATTCACAGCACTTGTCATCATTGCCAATGATGGTTCTGCCGTTACAGTCTCACCTTCATCCGTGGTGACAGTAAGTGATTTAAATCCACCAGCAGTCTCACCTATTTTTACACCAAGTACCGAACCTTGTGTTGCTTGTCTTTCTGCTCTTGCCGTGTCACCAGTACTCTTTAATGATTTGGCATTTACCTTTTTAACAATTGCTCCCAGATCTAGATTGAATTTATCTTTACTAAAAATGCCAGCCATACCGCCGGTTAAAGATTTATTAAGGGATAGGTTTCTATCAATCTGTGCTTCGGCTTCAGCACGTGTCATGCCAGGGTTACTGGCCAGGACTTTTTGAATATCTTCTTCTCTATTATATTCAGCCATTATGGATTTTCCATTTTCTCAAGAAGTTCTCTTGCATATTTTTGACGTTTAGGTATATTGGCTTCATCAGCACCAGGTCTTTCATATTTAAGACAAAATATTTCAGTGGCTTCATCCAATGTTTTAGCATTTATCAATTGTTTTTTACCAAAATATCCAAAAGTATCAAGTTCGTATTTAACAAACAAACATTGAGCAATTACACTATACCAGGGAATATTTCTTTCGGCTGAAAACTTTTTCATATTATCCATCCGATTTTCCCACTTGGTATTTAACCATTGCGCGATACCGGTTGCACCAATTGAATTTACAATTGCTGGTTGAATATCACCACCAAAACCGGATTCTTGTAGAAAATTACCAACAATACTTGCTGCTTGGACTGGAGAATAACCACCACCTTCAGGTGTCAAGAAAAAGGTAAATGCCTTTTCAGAATTTGATTGACCGGGTAATTTTTTATCAATAGGACATTGTTCGTAGACTTTCCTACCAGCACTATTTGTTTTAACCGTAGGTGGTGCGCCAGTAGTACTTGCGACCGGTACGTAATTTCCGGTATTCACATCTGCAGTATCTGCCGTCGTAAGCGTTGTGATTTGTGCTTGTGTTAGTGATCCAGTACCAACAGTGGAAACATCAAGTATTTTTCTATTTTGAGTTTCTGTCTGTGATAATGTTTCTATCTTTGGAATTGAACCCATTACCAAAGGTAGTTGTGAGTTTTTACCATCCAAGAAAATACCAAACACTTGTGAAGCAGGTTTAATGCCAACGTTTGCACCCAGACCAGACACACCACCCTCAGTAACCGGTATTACCGTTTGTGCCCAAGGCAAATCATTCAATGGAATATCATTTGTATTTGCAGAGTGGATACCATGTATGCGTACTTGGACTCGGCCTAATTGCAATGGATCATTAATATTTACTACGATGCCGATAAACCATCTGGTTTCATCACCATAATATTCTGAATAAGAAGATGGGACCATCATTATTTAATACTCCCCAACTTTGCACCAGACATAGAGATATAATAACCATCAGTCTTAAACATATGCCGACAGGCAATAATCAAGTGATCACCCGATTGCTTAGGATCTGTCTTATAATCGCCTTCAGCAATAAATGGAACACTTAATGATACGACTCTGCCAACAGTGGTGTTGTGATTACCATCAATAAAATCAAATCCATTTATCACCCAATATGATACTGATTTTAATAGAAAATTCCACATTGATTCAGATATCATTTTTTTCTTATAACCTTCAACCGTATCTTCCTGGTTATATGATAGTCCTTTATCATAGGATTCTGTCATATAAGCACCAGAAGACATTACTTGTGCTATCGTTCTACTTTGATAATTATTCAATGAAACATCTTCATATTTAAAAGCAGTATCAAATGGTAAAAGTCTAATATTTTTTGTTGTGATTGATTTTTTATATGGTTCAAGCACATCAGCACTTACATCAAAATTAAATTCCTTAGGCACTCCAGTCATTGTATCAATTGATATGTGTTTACTACCAACCATACCAGCAGCAATGAGAGAATATAAGTCATCATTATTAGAATAATCATAACTCAACACCGTTCGTCTTTGTCCTGTAACACCAGAACCACCAGACGATTGCGATTGATCCGTACCAAAGGGTACCGTATTCATTGCATTTTGATCTACCATTGAAGTTAGATCCGTAAATACTAAATTATCACCAACGAGTGTAGAAAATAGATAAAAAGGAAACCCCAACGAATTTGTTGCTTTACGTGTAATCCATTTCATTGCGCCGAGTGGTGCAAGGTTTGGAATGATTACCTTAAACTTTCGTTGATGGTCAATACCTACTTGTGATATATTTCTTTTTAAATATGAATCGGAAATTTTACCAATGATATCACTACAAGTACCAGTATAGGATTTACTGATATTATGTAATGCTGATATAAAAACAATATCCTCAACAAGACTTAATGATACAACTTCATTTGTATTATTAACCTTTTTGGAATTATTCACATTTTTTACATAAAATGTTTTCTCAATTGGATACGTTTCTGGTTTGGTCGATTGGATTGTAACAGCAATCTTTTCACCACCAATAATATCAATCCCAGCCAAAACACCCTTTGAATCAATAAAAACAATATTACCCGTTAAATAAGGATTGGTAATATTTTCAAATATTTCTAATTCTACTGTGACTGGGGCCAGATCAACTTCTTTGGCTAAACGATCAGACGACAACACAATACTTTTAAAATAAAAGCTTTTATTATTTAAAGTGGGGTCACCACTTCTAATTGCATCTGCCATCTATTAAGTTCTCAAAGCATCATTGAACGCATCATACACTTGTGTAATGACATTGGACTTTAAAACACGGATTTGTTTTAAATTATCATTGACTTCATTGTATCTATCCAAATGAGTTTTTTCTGTAAGTAATGCTCCAGGTCCTACTGTTGGATCAATATCAACGTGCAGACCATTTCCATCTTCATAATGATGAGGTGATAGATATTCATCAACAATAGAATGTATTACAATATCTTCAACAACATTATTACTATTAGTAGACACTAGTGTTTCACCAGTTAGGAAAGTCCCAACAACATCTGTGATAACAAAATGGCCAAGTTCAATGTGTCGGTGTTCAATTGTTGCAGTCGCACCAGAGGTCAATCCCTGTATTGTTTGACCTACTTTAAATACTGATGCCAATAAATCACGGGTTACAATAACAGTATTTGGAAAATCCTTTAATGCTTTATTATATAATTCTCTATTTGAAAGAGGCCATCCTTGCTCACGGATGTTATCATTAATGGCAAAGAAGGTCCAATAGTAATCAGTGGTTCCATAAAGTTTAAATGAAACTTGATCTGGCCTTTCTCTATCCTGTACATAATAATAAGTATATGCTGATGAGTTATCCTTTACAGCATCAAAAATCTCAACATACGTTGATATATCTTGAAACCTATTCGTTGTTGTTTCATCACCAAAACGATACAACGTTCTTGGAAAATTATTAAAATATGTAGACATTAATATCCATCTCCTTGATCGAAACTAATAGAACTGGTTTCACCACCTGGAGGACCACCAAACTCACTTTTAGCTTTGGAATCAATATCTGCTCTACTAATTGTTGTGTGTTCAGCAAATGATAGTGTCAAATCAATTTCTGTTGGTGAACCATCAGCATGAAAACTAGCAGCAGTTGGATTATAACTTGTCTGCACGTTTCTGAGATAACACATTTTTATCTTTGAACCAACATCCTTTTCCTTATATTGAATTCTTATCTTAAATAAGTTAGGATATTTGTATCCAATTGCCACAGGGCCCGCATAAATTGCTTCCGGGTATGCATTCACTCTAAATGTTCTAATAATATCAGCAATCATTCTGGATTCTTCTGCTGAATATGGAATGAATTTAAATTGGAATGAATATTCTCTTATTGATACACCACGGAATGTTGTTCTAATATTCGGATTAACAATAACACGAGCAGCAATTTGTCCTGCGGCTTTTAAACCAGCAGGTATTGGTGCAACGGCCAAACCACGTGAAAAGGCAACCCTTGCAGCATTCGCACCCATGCCTTGCTTGAACAAATCCGTAATGGATGTTGTGGCAGAACCTAAGGCCGCACCAATGGCAGAACCCATATCACCAGTTCGTTCAAGGGCATTTAAACCAGTAGCACCCATTACACCCAACTCAGTAGTATTATCATAACCGATGGCATCATTAACGATATATGCAACAGGTAAGTTTAATATAATCTTTTGATCTGGAATTGGTGTATAAGTAATTATATTTTTATTTGCATTCGCAGATTCTGTTGGTGGAATATAACCGGGATCTGCAGTATCAGAACCAGTTCGTTCTACTGTACCAGTTCTTTGATATTGTCTAGCCGCAGCTTCACCTTCATTACCATCATTGGCACTTTGATATGTAGTTGTACTTTCTGATTCTTTAAGCTTTTCGTCCGTGGCAGTTAAAAATTGTCTAAAATTCTCACCAGTAATAGCAAATTTAGGAATATTAACTTCAATAGGTAAGAAAGTAATCCGCCCCTGATATCTATCGGCATTATGAATTGGATATGTAAAGGGACCTGAGGCATTTGTTTTTGCTGCAGGTGATGAATTTACATTTACTGCTTGATCTTTTGCGACTGATGTTGATGTTCTATCGCTTGGTGGTATTGTTGGCCCTGCTCCACCAAAATCGTCCAGACTTCCAGAAGCTGGTGTGTTACTTCCACCTGAATAACCATAACCACCACTTGAATAATTTGCCATTAAATATCCTATAGATATAGAGTAATAATCAATATTTATAAGGTTTAGCATAATTGTGGCTTATTCTGGCAAATACAAAATAACAAATAAAGAAAAGTATAGGGGTGATCCTTCAGCAGTTGTTTATCGTTCTATGTGGGAACGTGATTGTTTTAGATGGTGTGATTCATCACCTGATGTATTAGAATGGAGCTCTGAGGAAATCATTGTACCCTATTACTATGACGTTGATAAAAAATATCACAGATACTATCCTGACTTAAAAATAAAAATGTCCAATGGTAAAATTTATTTGGTTGAAATAAAACCAGATAAAGAAACTCGGCCGCCAGAAGGTAAGCGTAAGACGAAACAATATATTAACGAAGGCCTCACATATGTAAAAAATGTGAATAAATGGGAAGCAGCAAAATCATTTGCCAAAGATCGAGGTTGGGAATTCCAAGTATGGACTGAAAACACACTTCGCAATATGGGTATCATGTCAAAACCTCAGCCAGGTAAATTGAAACCTTTAAAACCATTAGCGCCATATAAACGTCGCAAATCCATATAAATACTCGTATGAGTCAAATATTTCAAAGATTAGAACTAGAAGCATTCCGTGCTGGTATTACCCCACGTACTCGTGAATCAAGAGATTGGTTCCGAACCAAGGTTGCCACCATGCGAAATGTGAACCGTACTCAACTGATGCGCGAGAAAGAATTATCCTTGGAACAACCTAGGTATACTCGTGACTTAATTGGTCGGATGTTCATGTTCTTTTATGACCCAAAGACAAAAGATACATTACCATATTATGATAAATTCCCATTGGTTATTTTAGTCGGTCCTGCATCAGGTGGATTCTATGGACTTAACTTACATTATTTGCCTCCTATTCTGAGAGCAAAGATGTTGGACGGTCTTATGAATATTACAAATAACCGTGCGTATGATGAATCGACTAAATTTAGAATACGTTATGAAACATTAAAAAGAATGTCAAAGCTTAGATATTATGAACCTTGTTTTAAGCATTATCTTACTTCGCATGTGAAAGGTAGATTTGCTAGGGTTGAAGCACCAGAATGGGAAATTGCTACATTCTTACCAACAGCACAGTGGAAAAAATCCACAGCACAAAATGTATATAAAGATTCCAGAGCGAAGGTATTAAATTAATGGCTACCATAGATCAATTAAAAGGTATGGTCTCGGCAAAACTAGGTTTTGCTAGAACAAATAATTACTTGGTAGAATTACCACCACTTGGTTCTGGTGGCGGCTTATCAGGTCTGTTGAGTTTTGTAAAACCATTCATCCCAAGTATTCCAGGGATTACTGGTGGTGGTCCAGCATCGACTGAAGAGTTGAATCTATTATGTAAAAATGTGACACTACCTGGTAAACAAATTTTCACATCACAACGTCAGATTGGCAACGTGAATGAAAAGATGGCTTACGGTTATGGTGTTGATGATCTTCAAATGTCATTTTATCTCTTGAATGATTATGGCGCAAAGACGTATTTCGACCAGTGGATGGAACAAGCATATAATAGTAAGACACACGAACCTGGTTATAAAGTAAATTACGCCAAACCTGTTACCATTCATCAGTTAAGAAAACCGCTGGTGGGTTTAAGTGGAGGTCTTGGCCCTATAAGAATTAACGTTGGTATTGGTGGTGGTAATGTGTACAGTGTACAATTGATTGACGCATTTCCTACTACAATTACACAGATTGATTTTTCGAATGAACAAGATGGATTGATTGAAGTTTCGGTACAGTTATCATATACTGACTGGCAAGTCGTGAAACCATCACAGCAGTTCTTGAGCTTCTCTTTAAGCCCTGGACAAATTTTTGGATGAAATGAAAGGAAATTATTATGGCTTTACCTATTATCGCCAACTCGGTACCCAAGTATGATATGGTCATACCTTCTTCAAAGAAGAAGATTAGATTTAGACCTTTTCTTGTAAAAGAACAAAAGACCCTTTTGATTGCATATGAATCAAAAGACAAGACGGCGATGATCCGTGCAATGATTGATACAATTGAATCGTGTGTTACTGATGAGATTGATGTCTATAAACTATCGACATTTGATATTGATTACCTATTCGCACAGATTCGTGCAAAGTCAGTTGGTGAAAATACACAATTGCTTTTTAATTGTGAATCATGCGATACACAGAATGAAGTTAGTGTTGACATCTCCAAAGCACGTGTAGATATTCCCACCAATGTAGAATCGGTTGTTAAAATTACGGATACAATTTCCGTAAAAATGAAATACCCTGATTACAATTACTTTATTAAAAACATTCAAATGTTTGATGAATCCAAATCACAAATGGATTCACTCACTGATATTGTTGTATCTTGCATTGATAGTGTATTGACTGAAGATGAAGTGATCCGTATTGCTGATGAACCTCGTGAGGAAGTAATCACATTCATTGAATCACTTACATCTGCTCAATTTGATAAAATCAATAAGTTCATTGAATCATTACCAAAGATTAAACAAGAAGTTAAATTTACTTGTGCTAAATGTCAGCATGAAAATGTAAGAAAATTGGAGGGTCTTGAAGATTTTTTTTAGTATGTCTCTCTCATGAAACGTTGGAGAATTACTATAAAGTAAATTTCCAACTACTCCAAAACTTTCACTACTCATTAACAGAGATAGAAGAAATGTTACCTTGGGAGAGAGAAATCTATTTGTTTATGCTAATGGAAGATATTAAAGAAAAAAATGACCGGGAAAGAGCAGCAAATCAAGGATAATATATGGCAGTAACCTTAGCAACCATTAACGATACACTGGTAAATCAAAATGATATTCTTAAGTCCACCGATACTGGAGTTAGGAATACATCACAGAATATTGATAGACTAGTGTCCACACTCTACGCAGACAGACTTGATAAACTTGAGTCTGATAAGGAAGGTGCGCGTGATGTAAAAGCCAAAACTGATAAAGTAAAAGGCGAATCTAGAAGTGGTGGTGGCGGATTGTTTAGTGGTCTGGGCAATATGTTCGGCGGCATAGGAACTGCATTGGGTAGTATTCCAATCCTAGGTGGATTCTTAACAACGTTTCTTAAGTTTAGTAAATTGTTATTGCGCTTTGGTCCATTAGCATTCGTACTTGGCACTATTGTTCAAGGTATGGATACTGAAGAGCTTAATAGACTATTCACCAATTTAGGTGAAGCATTTGATAAAATAAAAACTACTATCAGTAAATGGTGGACAGATACTGATAAATGGTTGACTGAACATGGCATTCAATTACCATCAATAAAAGAAGTACAGACATTCATTGTTGATAAATTTAATGGTGCTATTAAAGGTTTAAACAATATCCTTGAAGGTGACTTTAAAACCTTTGGCACCGATATGTCAAATATTGGTGTTACCCTAGGATTGATTGCATTTGCTTTCAGTCCACTTGGTTTTATTGGTAAGGCATTTGCTTTATTATCTGGTTCTTTAAAATTAGCTAAGAATGCGGTAACAGGTTTGGCTGGTGCTGCTACTGCTGCTACCGTTGCCCCTGCAGCAACAACTACTGCTACCACAGCGGCAGCGGCCGCAGCTACTGCTGCAACTACAAAGGCAGTACCAGTTCGTAACTTTACCGTTGATAAGGCAGGTAACTATACAAGTACTAAAACTGGTAAACCATTAACTGGTGCTGCGCTTAAAACTGCACAAGCTACACAAGCCGCAGATGTTGCTACTTCATCTGCTAAAATAGCCAAAAAGTTTCCTCGCTTCGGTTCATTATCAAAAATGGCAAGTAAAATTCCGGGTATTGGTGCTCTTATTAGTGGTGGTTTAATTACAAGTATCCTAATGAGTGATTCTCCCATTACAGAAAAAGTTGCCGGTATTGCTGGTGTGCTAGGCGGATTGGGTGGTAGTGTACTGGGTGGTATTGCCGGTACATTGATATTCCCTGGAGCGGGAACTATAGGTGGTGCAATATTAGGTGGCCTTGCTGGTGATACGATTGCAACAGGTTTGGCACAATGGTTACTGGGTCAACCGGTTACTGCATTTGGTTTTGGCAAATCAAGTGGTGATTCTGGTAATATGGTAGGCGCGTCTGGTGATGATCCTATGAATGCATTAGGTGAGGATTTTAAATACACACCAAAAGCAGCATCAAAACCACAACCCATGAATGCTTCAGTCATTGGTGATTTAACTGCACAAAAAGCAGAGGTTGAAGCAATGCGCAGAAATAATGGTGGTGGTAGTGGTGCGCCAATTGTAATTCAGGACAACAGTGTGAGGTCAAGTAGTAATAACAGTGCTCTTGCTTTACCGCCTGCATCAGCCGTTGATACTAGATATGGTGGTGGTTACGGACACAGTATGGGATATATTAGATAAAACTAAAAAGGGTCCAGAAGGACCCTTTTCTCATTGGTGATTAATATCAATCATCACGAGCTAATTTAGCAAAGTAGCTCATAGTATCATCATCATCCTCACCACCAACTTCTTCTACTGTAACAGGTTGTTTAAAAGTAGGAGCAGGAGCAGGTTCATTCATAACGCGTTCCTGATGCATACTTGGCGCACCTGATTCAGCAACATTACCCAAGACACGTTGCAATTTGGTTTGCAATTCTGCATAGGTCTTATAGTTCTTAGGATCCAAGAACTCTTGAAGTGAATGCATTTTACCATAAATGGCTTCAAGTTTTGAATCATCTTCTGACAGAGGTGCAGGAGATGAGAATTCAGACTTGTCGTAGTTACGGTAACCCTCAACCTGGCGAATCTTTAGTTTAAAGTCAGCGCCTTCCCAGAAGTCAAAAGGATTCACTGCCTTTTCATCCTGGAATGCAGGTTGCATAACATCCATGATTTTATCAAAGATCTTTTTACCAAACTTGAAGAGCATCACTTTGCCTTCATTCTCTGGATTACCTGGATCACTTACGATATAGGCATTTACCAAATAATGCAGACGACGCTTTTGAGCACGAGCAATTTCCTTGTCTGATTCAATACCAGAGTTCCAGAGTTTAGAATTGAGTTCACCAACTGGGTCTGCTTGACCAATTGATGTAAGACTATTCTCAATGTACCATTGACCTGTGGGGCCTTTGAAACCATGATCCCAGTAACGAACCCAAGGCAAATCCTCACCTTCTGCAGGAGGCAAGAAACGAAGTACTGCATAACCATTACCTGCCTTATCGACGGTTGGTTTCCAGATTCGGTCATCACCATAGGATTTTTTCTCACCACCACCTGAACCACCACCGACTTGCTCGGCAGCATTGATGAGTTTAGAGATATTGTCGCGATTGCGTTTTAGATTTTCAAATGACATTTGTATTTTCCTTTGTATAAACTGAAGTGTAAATTGAAATATAATTATACCACATTTTTCGGATGTTGTACACTATTATATATCATCAAACGGAAGTGTATTTTGCTTGGGCAGATAATTTAATTCCCTTGCTTCCACTTCCAGCTTATCACGGATACCTGTAGAGATGTATTTCTTTATTTCCTCAATGTCAATAAAGTTTTTCTCACAGATACCAATGATAGCATCCATATAGGATAACCGTTCATTGATGACGGTATCCTCAATAAGTTTCGAGAACTTTTGTTTGTTTAAAAATTGACTTTCAATAGTCATATTATGTGCCTAAGTCAAATTCGACTTGTTTCACATTGGACCACCGAAAGCTTCTCCAACCTTGTGCTGTAACATCCCAGACACTGCAGACGGAATCAACCTCGGCCTTAGGCTTTGTTGTTTCTGTACGAACCGTGGATGGAACAATTGCCTCATTCAGGGTACAGGTCATAATACGTTCTTCACCATTTACTTTAGTAAAGGTAACAATAACCTCTTGCTCTTTTAAAAGAGTTTTTAACCATTCACGACCCTCAGGTGTATCTACTTGACTCATTTGTTTTACCATTTTATTTCCTTTCACCCCAGCAGTAGCCGGTTCCTTTCACATTAATTTGTTCGTATGTTGTTTTAATATAATCCAATGCAATTTCACATTGTTCTTTTTCAGTAAAGTTATCCATCACAATAGGGTTATTCATAGGATACATTGAACTGTGTATTGTAAAAACTAAAATCCAACTAATCATATTCAATCCCACAGTGATTGGTAGTACTTACCAAACAAACGGAAACCATTATCAACCCTAGATGATTCCTCTAGATTAGAGGCCCAGAAATCATCATCAGCCAATTTGGAAAAAGCATAAATCATTTCATCCAATACCCAGTCCCAACGAGCTTCTGAGATACTAATGTGTTCTGGGTTGCAGACTTCCATTTCAAATAAAGGAAGTTGACCACCGTACCAAGAGTGTTCTTCAGTCCAGTCAGTAAATTGAAGATTCTCAGGAACATCCTCTAAGTCAACATCCATTGGATAACCATGCTTTGTTGCCTTCAGTTGCAGTAACATAGGATACACAATCTTGGCAAGTGTTGTATCCATTGACCATGTATCATAACGATCTATGCGAACCTTTTGGACACGTGTTCGCTTTGATTCAATCCATTGAAAAAAGTTATACAACCGCGTAGGTTTATCATCATTTTCAAACAAGTTTTTCTTGCCTGATGGAAGGTCATCAATACCTCGCCATTTACCATAGGCAAGTAATTCGCCAAGTTTAAAAACATACTCAGGGTAGTCTTTGTATCCATACTCATCGGCAACATCCTTCTTTGCCCAGAAGCAAATTTTCTCAGCAAGATGATGTGGTCCAAACCAGTTTTTATAGGGTCCGATTTCGATTTTCATGATAGTATTATAACACGATTATTGATAAATGTAAACAACATTATTCTGATGGAACAAACTGGCCGTCTTTTATAATGAATAAATCATACTTTCCACCAGCACGAATATATTGTCTTCCACCATCAATCATTTTACCATCAATAACTTTAAAGTCATGGAGTGATTGGCTATAATGATAGGTACCCGCATTGTCTTGAATCATTGCAAATATTAATTCTTCAACTTTATCGGCATTGCTAATATATACCTCTTCCGAATGCTGCTGAATACCGAAGTAATGATTACCAAACTCAGGATGTGGTGATTCCCTATAAAATACATCAACCGGATTATCGTATTGACTAATATCAGTAGTGCAAATATAGGTAATAGGAACCCCATCCTTTTTTTCGTAACGATCAATTACTTTCTTTATGTCAAATTTTGGATGATGTTTTATATTAATTTTATTATTCATTGGTTATTCACCGGTTGCAATCGCCAGAACAATTCCGCCAATCCAAACTAATACCAATAATTCAATCATATCATACACTCACATCAATATTATTGCCTTTGGTGGGATCATTACGGTTCCGGGCAATATGCTCTGTACGAATTCGTTCGGCCTTAATGCGTTCTGCTTCTAGCCGTTCCTTTTTAATCATAGCATCCAACTGCTGTCGTTTCTCAATTTGTTGAGTTTTGAACTGATAGTCATTTAACAACTTGTTGTTGTCTATTTTCATTTTTCAACTCCGAAATGTTCTTGTATTCGTTCGTTCATTTATAAATTTCTTCGGCAAATAGACCAATAATAATCATAATGAAACCAGCAATGAGTGGTGCCGGATCTGTTGTGAATAAACTAATAATAGCAAATACAATAGCAATTAACCAAATATGAATCATGATCCACCTCCATCATAGTGTGACATTAAATATTGATAAACACGATCTGGTGCATGTTTATAGATAACTTCTGGTGTGTGCATAGAGAATGCTTTATTGGGTGATTGCCACCATTTCACGGCTAGGTCTTTTCCAACTAAAGCTACCACTAGTGCTTCACACCTTTGTCTTCTAAGTGGTTCAAGATTTATCATGTAAAATCCAACTCAAGTTGCCGTACCGCTTCTATTTGTTGTTTCTCTGTTACTTGAAATAGAAACATATTATAATACGCATCAGTAATGGTGTCGGTTCGATATGTTTGCCGGCCGTCAATAAGAACATTAAAGAATCCATCATCAGCACGAATAATTTTGTAATCAGACAATATAGACATAGTACTCACCTTAAATAAAATCGAAGGAGAATTCATTAGGGGTTGATGCAACGATGACTGATTGACCCATCAGTTCATTAAACATCGTTTCCAACTTAGTGGCTTCACGTGCAGTACAATCAACAAACAGGGTACCACAAAAGAATTCAGCAGCGTGGTCACGTTCCAAGACTTCGGTAACATTTTCTAAGACAATTGTTTCAAAACCCATTTTTAACTCCATTGTTTGGTTGGTATGGGTTTATTATACCACGTCCACCGAGAATGTAAACCCCTAGATGTAATACTTTTGTTTATGATTTCGATTTATTTTCATTCATAAACTTTGGTATTACTTTTACTTACCTAGAGCCCTCAGTAGAACGACGTCTAAGTTCAGTCTACCATTTGCCTGTGTGGTTTTAGTGCTAAGTTTAGACCATTCGCTAGAGACGATCTTAGGCGTTTTGGTCAATACCAATTGGAGGAACTCTTCCGGTTTTCTGAGTTTGACCGTTCTACTCAGATTTGGAGCAAAGTTCTTAATGGAAGTGCCTGAGATTTCAAAGCCGTTTACATCCTCAGTAACATATTCAGTCAGCGCCCTGGTCTTTGTATTAAACGTATACAATCGGAAGGCACCTACGATCTTCACTGGATTGATGGAAGCAATCTTAAACTCATTGTCTTCCTTCTTGTACTGGATCTTGGCAATCTGTTTATCAATAGCCTTGGGTTTCTTTACCTTAGTCTGACGGACTGCTTTGGTGGCAACTTTGAGTTTATCCAAGTCATCGATCATCTGCTTACACTGATCAACCCGATGCTTGAGTTCCTTCCGGGACATATGATTGTATCCCTCGACCAATTGCTTATCCTCTTTATCATACGCTGCTTTATATTCAGCGTAATGGCGTTCAAGGAATGGTTTTACAAACTGGGCCGATGATGAAGGTAGCAAGTGTGCTTTAAAACCAGCGTATATGTCATATGTGGCTAGTTCACCAGCGTTCCATTTATCTTCCAATGCATAAAGGTCTTCAATGATTGTATCATTTGCCTTTCGCATCTGATGGTCACGTGGTGATAACCTATAGACATTCTCTGGTAATAACTCTTCCTGTGCTTTTTCTTCAGCACGTTCTTTACCACTCTCCTTGAGTTCGGCGAGATATTTGTCCAGGCCATCAAGATATGCTTGGACCTTAGGGTCAATGTCAAGCTTGAGTGTTGCCCAATACGCTGCGGCAGAAAAGTGAGAATATAATGTGAAACAGTATTCTGGGTTTGCTAGAATACAGGCAGCATCTTTCTTAGAGTAATGTGTTTTAATCCAAGTCTTGAGTATGTCACCAACCATCTTCTTTTCAAGATCAAGTTGGAAATAGTACTTCATCCTTTGAAAAGATTCGGTCGGTACTCCACGAATACCGAACTTAACTCTAGGTTGTACTATTCTCTTTTTTTGCGCAGCCATTATATTCTCCAATTATGTCCATGATTATATCACAACATTATGTATATGTAAACAACTAATTTGTGTAGAATATATGATCATCAATTCTAACAACACGAGTAAAGACTCTACTCCACCGTGGTTTTACATAATCAGCATGATAGAATGTTGCACCATTCGAGGCATCAAAGCCTAGATAATACACCATATATGCATTCATGGCTAAGCCTAATGCAGCATCCCATTCTTTATTCTTTGCAATGGTATCTGGTTTGCCATCACAGTACCAAGAAAATTGGCACTGATGTAGAATCATATTACCGTTTTGTTTCTTTCCCTGTTTAATGACAGAACAGACATCGTCGGGAAATTTATCTGACCTAACTCTATTTAAAACAACATGTGTTACGGCATATTGTCCTAGTTGAGATTGGTCTCTGGCTTCGAAATAGACATTTTCTGCTAAACAGAATACTTGTTTTTCGTCAATTGGTGGTAATGTGACCCCGCTGGCATTCATCATTAAACTTATTAACGCCGATGATAGCATACTTAGCTCCTACGCATGGTGGCATAGCTCTTTGCATCATCTCCTCGACCAACTGGGACCAAGTTTGATTTATGCATTGTAGCAATACCAATGAAATAATCGCCAGTGTATTGATTAGCTTCAACCTTTGCCGTACTACCAGATGAGGTAACTAGACTAGGGTATTTCTGTGTTTCACGAACATATGTTTTTTCGGTGGGTGTAACATATGGTTCTGACGCCTTTTGTTTACGCTGAGACTTATGAGCGCCATGTTTCTTTAACCACTGCTCATACTCGGCCTCAGCTTCTCTCCAGCCTGGCTTCTTTTTAGCCTTGGCCTTTCGTGTAGAGATATTTATAAACATCATTAGTTCCAATCATTATCAAACCTACTTGTATTATAGGCTACATCACCGAACATATTTTTTGCATAACTAGATGCATCACCCCATTGGTTAATGTCACCCAACTCTTCCATGTCATCTGTTTTAACTTTACGTGGACGACCAGCCTTACGCTTTGGTACTGCAATGGTTTTGATTGGTTTAGATTTTTGTGTCATATTAAATATCCTTTGTTAATTCGTCAACTGCGGCTTCAAAGATTTCTTGTGATACCATATCATATGGTCCAACTCGGAGAAATATCTCTGGTAATTCATCGAGTGATAATACTCGGCCGGTGGGGTCTATGATCATATGCCACAGTTTACGATTGTCATCTTCCAATTCCAATTCTGTAGCATAGTCATAGCCTTTATACATCATAATATGTCACTCCTTAACAAGTTGAGATACAACCAAGTTATACATCATCATAACATAGGGGTATACCCTAGCGCGCTCCGATGCATCCAATCTCTCCAAAATGTCCTGCATTTCTTCCATAGACTCTGGTGTGTAAAAAAGACCAATCGGTTTCATTATACAGTCTCCAGAGCATTCTCAACAAGATTCCAAGCCATGCCATCAGAACCGAAGCCATACTCACTGGCGAAGTCCATCGATGAGGATGCATAAGCACCAGAGAAATCCAACTTCAGACTGCGGATCGCAGCAACCATCTCATCAACAGAACCCACAGTAGCCACTAGGTTTTTAAAGCCAGAATAGAGTTCCACTTTGCCATCCTTGGCATTCAAAAAATCAATCGCGATCATTATGCAGCCACCTTAGAAGTCATCATTTCAGTGAGGATAAACTTTGCAATGTTCATCTGTTTGCGAGAATCTTCAGAACGATCCATGGCAAGAAGTTCTTGGGCATCTGATAAGATACTTATGACAACCATTTCCAAGCCGACGCGCTTGGCAACGAAAGATTCCATGTACTGCTCGCGGATATCAGCTTCTGACATACCGTAGCACTTTGATTCAGATTCAGTCATTTGAAACACTCCTTGTTTAGTTGGTATGGTTCAATTATACACGAGCTAGAGCTCAAGTACATATATCAAAAGTATTCATTTTGTATATTTTGTGCATTCTTATACGAAAGTATTACACTTTAGAATGCTGTAGAAGCGTCTGTAAGACTAGGGCCATAGGTTACCATTGCCTAGGCCCAGCTAATCGCTGGTAGCGATGCTAAGAACGGTAGATGTTCAGTAGGTGAGTTTCAAACTGCTCAACCTTATCAATCCGATTCGGCCAGAAGATATATTCTTTCTCTGGATTCTTTTTCAGATTATTGAGCAATGGAATGATTGCATTATAGAGTTTATCAATCTTGTCTTGTAGTGGTTCGGCGGTGAGTATTGATGCAGTCTCTGCTGCTTTATGAACCACATCTAGTTCGTTCTCATCTACTGCTGTAAAGCCAAAGTCAAAATCATCACTGGTCATCTTTTATTATCCTGTAGCAATAATGGTCAAGGTGGGTACTGCTAAAATATATGGGGCTGAGGCGCCAGCAGCATCTCTCCATGTATTTTTATGCAATTCTTGTTGGTATGTTGAACTATATTCACGTGCTTCTAGCTTTAAATTTTTTGGTACAGTCCAACTGGCAAGTTTACCATTTGCTTTATCATCTGCATCAGCATCACATTGAATGGCCCATTCAAATATTTCATTGGCATTGTGATGCTGATTTGTTACATATTCACCTGGTGCTAAGGATCTATAGGCCGGAATCACCTCAGTACCATCAAGTCTAAATTTATAATGAGAAATACCAGAGTTTGCGGTAACATCAATTTGCCAAACAAATCTATAAAGAACTGTTTTAGTACCAGCTGGTGGTGTATATGATATTGATGAACCAGTAACATCTTCATATGTTGTGGTCAGTGCCTGTGTACTCGTGACATTCGGCCATGTGTATGATCCAGAGATGCCAGTAATAGTGCGACCATTACAAGGTGATGTCAAATATTCTAAGATGCCACCTGGTGAAACAATCGCCGTATCTGATATTATATATCCAAGATCTGGATCAAAATATGTATTTACATCTTCCGGTACATAACTTGGTTTAGCCATTCTTTTGTTTCTTTTCTAATTCTTGCCAAGCCTCTTCCTCTTCTGGAGTAGGTTCTGGATCTTGTTTTAAATCTCTACCGAAGATTGCATCCCAACGCTTTGCGTATTCTTCATTACTTACACTGAAAGGCCTTGGTGCAGACCCCTTGCCACCGTTACTCATAATACCCCCATTACCCAATCTTCTGCTTTATTTTCAGCATCCAATAAATTATCAAATGTATCTAATTTAGCTTCAAAACCAATACGATTCATAACAACCAAATAACTCGATTCATGTTGTACGACAGATGCAGAACGAGTACCATCGTCTGAGTAATATTCCGATAAATCTATTGTCATAATATTCCCCCTAGTATATTATATATTACTTTTGCAAACTAATACTATATTTTCTTTTGCCATCTTTTGACACTTGAATGTCAATATTAATCACTTGCTTTTTTTCATTTGTGACTGTATAACTTTCAATCTGCGGAATACTATCCAAATGTTTGGAATAACTTTCAATGCGATTGATTGTGGCCGATTCAAGTACTGTGGTATATTCAAGTCCATGAAACCATCTGACTTTAAAATATGCTTTCATACTTCAATTAGGATTTCATAGATGGGCGTTTCAATCCGGTTGTTCAACCAGGTTTCAATGACTTTTAAAACAGCGTCCGTGGTTTCACAAGCAACACTCCACGTTGTATTAAACTCATCAGTAATTCTTACTATCATAATGATTCTCCATTATCTAAAAATTGGCAGGTTATTCTGTTACGAGGAAACCTACCGAAACCCTAAGCTACCCTCAGGCGGCTAATGCGTAAACTTCATCGTTTGCGTTTACTTCTTTTGCTTGATTAACGGTCATCGCCTACCGTGCTGTCCACTCTGTTACTCTTTGCCCTGTCGAAACCTGTACACCCCCATCATAATAAGTCTTGCTTGATATGGTGAATAGTTATTGATGCAAATATATTTTATACATCTTTGCCTAAATTCCCACAATAATACTTCATCCATTATAAGACTCCTTATGGTGGAGGTGGGCGGAATCGAACCGCCGTCCAGAACACTTTTCTCTTTGCTTCATACAGCAATATACTATTTGTCTTTGGTTTGATTTTTCCAATCAATCATCCAATAGATTGCAATGCAACCAATGGCAAAACCAATGATTAATCCAAGATATGTCATTGCACGTTATTATGTATCCACTTCCAATATTCTTCTGTGGTCATAATATCCTCCTTAAAATAGTTATTTATTCCAAAGAGCACATGTTTCTGCTTTGATTTTATCACTCAATGCAACATAATCCAATGATTCTGCAATAGAGTCATTATTATAATACCAATTGAAGAACTTGTAAACCCCTTTTGTTACAAACGTAAAAAAGGTGGGGACTTATTGACATTGCCCATGCCTTCACACGGCAGATAACTCTAACATATACATTGCTTTTTCACGTACCCAAGGATGTCGATGTGGTAAATGAGCACCAGTAGCACCATCCCAATCTTTAAACCATCCATCCCAACAATTTATTTTAATACAGTCAGGATTTTCTGTTTGTAATTTCTGAAGTTCATCTGCCCATCGTTGCCATTCATCATCAGTAATTATTTGAGAATTTAAGTCATAATAAATTGCACTATGGATCAACATCTGCAGACGTCGGCGTTTAATTAATTCCTTAATTGCCGCTTTATCATCTATATCTTCTTCAAAGAAAGAATCAAGACTCATAACAACACCATTTGTAACATGTCTGAGTATCAGTAATGGCATCAAATGCGGCACATCCTATACTAAACATAAGTACAAATAGCATTAATACCATAAGGACCATTGCCGCAGATATTGTTACAGAAAATAGTTTAATGATCCAGTCTACAATCACTTTAATCTCTCAAAAATTCAATCATTTGTGCTGCCAAAACTTTAAACCATGCTTCATCATGACCACGTGTCGTTTCTGCTGCAACACCAATACGAATACCTGATGTTTCAACAAAGCCACGAGTATCACCAGGTACACCATTTTTATTAACAGTAATACCTTTCTTCTCTAACAGATCAGCAAACTCTCGGCCACTGTATTTTTCATTTGTTAGATCAATCGTCATCATATGACATTGTGTCCCACCTGATACCACGTTAACACCGGCATCCAAAAATGTTTGCGCCATGGCATGGGCATTAATCTTAATGCGCTTTGCATAAAGTTTAAACTCAGGTTGAAGTGCTTCATAGAAACATTGTGCCTTGGCAGCACTGATGTGCATCAATGGACCACCTTGAGTGCCAGGGAATACAGCACCGTTAATCTTTTTACTATAATGTTCATTATCCCATAAGATAATCCCACCACGTGGTCCTCGTAATGTTTTATGTGTTGTACTGGTAACAATATGAGCGTGTGGAAATGGCAATGGATACTCACCAGCAGCAATCAGCCCAGAGTAATGACTAATATCTGCAAGCAGAATGGCACCAACTTCATCGGCAATCTTACGGAATTGTTCCCAATCAATTACTTGACTATATGCACTGGCCCCGGCAATAATCATTCTTGGTTTATTGGTTATTGCCAATTTTCTCACATCATCATAATCAATAAAGCCGTTATTATTTACGCCATAAGAGATTGTATTAAACCATGAACCACTGACATTAACCTTAGCACCATGACTTAAATGGCCACCTGATGCCAAATCCATTCCCATAACCAAATCGCCTGGTGTTAGGAATGCTTTAAATACAGCAAGGTTTGCATTTGCACCCGAGTGAGGTTGAACGTTTGCGTATGCACAACCAAATAATTCGGTAACATATTTAATAGCAAGATTCTCTATTTTATCAACCTGATCACATCCATTATAGTAACGTTTGCCGGGCAGACCTTCAGCATATTTGTTAGTAAGAATACTACCACAAAGTTTCATTACCTCTGGGCTTGTAAAGTTTTCACTTGCAATAAGTTCTACAGTTGTTGCTTGACGAATGCCTTCATTGATTAAAATGAGTTCAATTTGTGGATCTATATTCATGTGTTACTACTTTAATTGTGGTGCATCGAACAGGACTCGAACCTGTGACCAATCGATTATGAGTCGACTGCTCTAACCAACTGAGCTATCAATGCTAATTTTTAGATATCCTCAGCCTTTAATTGCTTCAGTCTTTTTTCTTGGATAGTTTCTTCTTTTATAATTTTTCTTGGATTGTGTGTGTGGTGACTATGTTTGATGTGATTCTTTTCTTCATAAAGATCATGTGATTCTGTTTTATGAATTCGTTTTGAATGTTTTGCTTTTGTTTCTTCATCTGACATATTCACTCCTTAAATTTGGCTCCCCGACCAGGGCTCGAACCTGGGACCTGCGGATTAACAGTCCGTCGCTCTACCGACTGAGCTATCAGGGAATATGGTTGATATTATATATGGGAATCAACCAACACCCTACACTGCGAGGCGTGTGTATTACATTTTCTGTTTCAGATATTCCAACATTACCTCTGGACTTGATTCACTGTATGGATCACCAGGTGCGTTGCTGCGTTTACCGGGTTCTTCGAATAAACGTTCAACGGTGCAATCAGGTCCTACAACCATAGAGTATCGCCATGAACGTAAACCAAAGCCTAGGTTACTCTTATCAACAAGCATACCCATGCCAGAAGTAAATGAACCATTACCGTCAGGCAGTGCCTTGACATTCTCTACGCATTGATCAATCAACCATTTACGCATTACAAATGCATCGTTGACAGAGACAACATAGACCTCGTCAACACCAAGACTCAGAATCTCATTGTATGCCTTCTCATATCCAGGGACCTGGAATGTTGAGCATGTAGGTGTAAATGCACCAGGTAGAGAGAATACAACACTGCGTTTGTTAAGGAAAATATCCTTAGCGGTTTTCAATACCCACTTGAATGGATTATCACCACCAATGGTATCATCACGTTCACGCATATAAAATGTTGAATCTGGAATAAATTGCATATAACTCATAATATTTCCTTTAATATAGTTTGGCCTGACCAGCAGGATTCGAACCTGCGACCCACAGCTTAGAAGGCTGTTGCTCTATCCGTCTGAGCTATGGTCAGGTAATTGTTTTGTTCGCCGTCATTTCTTCAAAGATTTTCCAAAGCTTTTTAAATTTGTAATCATAGACACTAGCAAGACTTACAAAATCACCAAGTGATGCATTCATTTCCTCAAGCATACAAAGATCATCTGTAATACCCCAGCATTGGATAATCTGTTGTTCTAAATCAAATCTGTCCGACATGTACGGGAGCGGTGATCGCTTCATATAGGGTGTTAATATCATCTAGTTCGGTCTGAACTTGACTGTAATTCTGCTTATGGTAAATTGCAGCAACCTTGGCAATATATTTTTTAGGAATATCCAATTCCTCTGCAATATCACTAATGGCTTCTTTCTGTAGGCTCTTCTCTGCCTCGGCACGTAGCATTGAGTCAGAGAGTTCCTTGACACAGTCAAGAAGTTTTTTACGGTCAGCTGGATTGCTTAACATTATATAGGTCCTTCATTAAATTCAAGTTTATATTATAACACGTTCTGGTTGGTCTGTAAATACTTTACAGCATTAAGATACGAATGAAACCCACCAGGTCAATACCAACCAACAAGGCGTAGTTTGCAATCATACCAAAACTCCTACGAGTATAAGCAGACCAACCATACAGAACGCAACCAGTAATCCATATAGGATACATGTAAAGAAGTGGAGGATTAGGAGCAGTAACTGCCATAGCAACCGAGCACCCAATACTAATAGCCCAAGCGATAAGCTCAACAATAAAACGAATTGGATGACTTGCCCAATCGGCCCTAATCCACTGAAATACTCCATAAACAGTATTATACACGGTCAGTTTCCATGATCTCATTAAAGATAAATTCAATCTGTTTTAATGAAAACATTGGATAAACTGCCAACATATCTTCATAGGCTTGATCCATATCAATTGCGCCATCTTCAATTTCGGCCAATAGTTCATTGACCATTACATAAACTTCTTTCATTTTACTCATTATAGTTCTCCCTTAGTGTTTCCAACATATACAACATTATTGCGGGTCTTTGTCATGTAGTAAAAACATTTTGCGGTGGCATCATATTTTGTATTAGGATTCTTAAGCACACGCTTAAGAGCTTTAGCCATTTCTACTGGATCCTCAGTATACTTGCCAAGACAACCACACATGCAACCAATTTTGCCAGAGTATGCACGAGTAGGGGTAGGTGTGTGAATTTCAGTCATGATTATTACTCCTCATCTTCGTCGTCATCATAGACGATATATCCATTGTGCTCGGCCATCTGGTGGACTTCACCTTCTGATAACCAGCTCAGCATGTCCCTGGCCAGGCTTTCCCAGCTGATACGTCCTTCTTCAGCCATTTCAATAAGTTCACAAGTGGTTGAACGTGAAAGCGTGTAATCCATTTTATTGCTCCATAGTAGTGTTAACTTCAACAGAATTGATTGGCTTTACATCAATCTCACAGCCTTTGAAAATTTCCATTAGCTTATTGATTGCATTGTGAGACCGAACAATATATGTTTTGGTTTTATCAATGGTTACTTCATACATCTTAATCACTCCTTGTTTGGTTGGTATGGTACAATTATACCACGTCCATAGAAAAAGTACATAATACTTTCGTATAAGATTTTAACCTGCCACCAGTTCACTGAACCAACCTTGACGTTCAATCTTACGCTTGGCTGATAACATTTTACTACGAATCTTCATAAATTCTGAAGTAGGTTTGGCATGGATACCACCCAAGGCAATCATTTTGAGCAGAGCAGCGTCACGTTTAGCATAAGTCTCCAGGGCATTGAGTGGGATGAGGAATCGCCGGGCTTCGCCCAATGAATTCTTGAAAACTGGACTGGTGTATGTGATTTTTTCCATTTGAAACACTCCTTGTTGGTTGGTATGGTTCTATTATACCAAGCTCACTAGGGTTGTACATATATCAAAAGTATTCATTTGCGCAATCTTATACGTTAGTATTACATTTCTTTTTCATCCCAGAAAATGTAATACTAAAGTTTTAAGCTGGGTTCAGTCCGCAGAGTTGAGCAATGACGTACTTTGCCTCTGGTACTGAGACACAATGATCGCCATTAATATTTATAGACCGAGTGCTTTTGATTTTAACAACAATAGGACCGGCCGCCAATTCCGTGTGAGCAGGAGTCCGAGTCTTGGCTACTGGATGTCCAGTGCAAAAGAAAACTGTGTCAATAAGCTCATCACTAGCCATTTTCCGTAGAAAATGCACATTCACTTGTCGTTTCATAATGTATACAGAGTTTTGATTGTCTTACGTTTGGCTACTGGCTGAGGTTTAGAGAACTGTTTGAACAGAACCTCTTGCAATTTGAATGCCTCTTTTTCCCAAGGCAATTTGAAGTAGCCGATCTTATCCTCGCAATAGATTTTGCCGAGCCAGGTCTTTACGTTACCAAAAGCCACATCACGTAGCTGACGTTTGAAGTATTGACGGACATGGACCATTTCATGCATAACGGTAAGGACCAATTCCTTATCGCACATACGTGGGTCCAATTCCAAATCGAAGGTCTTATGGTCCTCAGACATGCAGAAACCCTCTGCACCCTCTATATGACGATTCAGACGAACCTCTATGTCGAGAGAGGTAGTCCGTGGTAGTAACTTGTCAAGGCTAAACTCTATGGCATCCTTGACAAGCTTACGTTGAGTCTTACGGCCGCCACGGATTGCGATGATATTCATATGTACGTCCTTGTTTGGTTGGTATGGATCTATTATATCATGACCAACCTAGATGTACATAATACTTTCGTATAAGATTGAGTATAATACCTAGGTATTACTTTTTGCCATAAGTAATAACTTCAACATTATTACCAACTTCGAATTTAATTTGATTATGAAAATGGTGTAATCTAAAATTAACTGAATTAAATTCATTAAATAACTTATGCCAAATTGGTCTCCAATTACCATTTAATCTAACATTATTATTGGCTTGTCTATCTGATATCATAAAGAAATCAGATGTACTTCTTAGATTCATATCAAATATGGAATCAAAACCGTAAATATTAATTTCAGTTGGATTAAACTTTTTAATTGCATAATAAACCGCCATATGACCGCAATTAAAATCAGTATAATTGGCAACGTATTTTGGTTTTTCTGTAAAGAATTCTTTAATCTGTTGAGCTCTTTGCATAAAAAATGTCGGATGTTTTTCCATCCAAATCTTTGGACGGTACCCCAACACCCACTCACCAGGAACATCAATCACACCTTCAGTGATTGCTTTCATCATTTTAAAATCCACAATGCAACTTGCATAGACATTGGGTACAGGAAATGGAGGTAGGTTACATGTTAACTTAAGACCTTTACGTTCTTCTTTGTTATACAGGTCTGCACTATCACCATTGCCAATCACATGGACAACTCTAGACATTCATCAAACTCCTAATATGATCTTTACCTTTTTGGCCAGTCCAATGTAAAATTTTTGGATCTTTTGGCACAGTTTTATCTAAGTGATCCAACCGAAGTACATTATAATTTCTTGGCAGATCGTTAATATGTATCAATTGCTTCAATGGGTCATTTACTAATAGATGTAGAACTTCTTGATCACCACGAATTGGATTTGCCGCTACTGCTTCTGCCCATATTTTTAGGATTGGTGGGTTGGGTGAACTTTCAAATGCTACGACACCACTATTATGCCATTTCTCTTGTGATCGTGTTGACCATGGCATATCTTCGGCCATCGTAAGTTTACCATTCTCTACGTGGTCCCAGATACCATCCAGGTTACCCAGAACTTCACAATCGGTATCCAACCAACAGACTTTATCTGCCAGTGATAATGCGTTGAGCATACTAGCAGGTTTCTTAAACCAACCTCGGTCCTGATTACCTCTTAGTGATTTTCTCAACTCAGGGTATAGACCACTTTCCATACCGAAATCATAAATCACGAGTTCGGCAGTCGGATTATGTTTCTTAAAATTCTCTACGAACCAAGGTAACATCCACTCGGTTTTAAAATCACAACCAGTGATGAATAACTTAGACAATTTCATAGGTATCTTTTACATAGTTATGCTTGGCCAAACAACCAGTTTCATTCTGAATTGTTGTAAACGAATCACGGCACTCGACTGGCCAGGGATTAAACTCTTGCAACCAAGGGAAGTTCTTAAGATTTAAAAATATATCAGTAGGTCCACCACATTCCTTGGCTTTATCCATAAGCGCTTTGGCACCTTGTGATTTAATCATATAAGCATGCGCACCAGGAAAGTAAGGTTTAGATACCAAAGGACCCACAGCTAAATATGTCGGCACATTAAACCTACCATATGATGGTTTACCAATGTTCATGACTTTATCAAAACTTGCATTCACTGGTAGTTCATCAACGACGACGGCATCGTGTTCAAAGATAATCATAGGATTACCTGTCTTATGGCAAATCTCCCATAACTTGTAATGAGAAAGAAATGCAGACATACAATTTTCAGGCCGTGAATATTTCTCATAGAAGTTGGCAGTGGGAATACCAAGTTCTGTCAATTGTTTTATTGGATCATCCTTAGGTACGGTTGCCCAGAAATTGAACGATTCAACTCCAAACCTTTTGGAGGATGCTATACATCTCTGTGCAGCGGCTTCGGATTGTTTATTTCCGTAAATAGTAATAACAAATGAGTTCATAATGAAGTTGTTGATTTGGTACCCTGTACCTTAGTATAATATTTACCAGTAACACCTAGCACACCTGGTAGTGTTTGTCGACACATAATTGCATCATTAGGCCAAGCACCAAGTTCTTTAACAACATCAAGCAATTGTTGTGCCGCCTCAGGTTTAATTATATAGGCAGAATTACCAGCAAGGCCTTGGGGAACATCAAACACATCAACTGTGGGTACTGGTAGGACTTTATCCTCATCGTACTTCACACCTCGCATTGTCTGAATTTGACTATCAAAGACATCGGCACGACGTGTGGCACCCAGTGGGTCATTGAGACCAATAATACCATATTTTGATTCTAGGATATATTCAGGGTTCAGTCTGCGGACAAATATTGCATCATGTTCTAAAATAAGAATGGGT
>Ga0255752_10000335_pt1 | contig 58275 bp, 55 predicted proteins | sample 011ome_25_FD_179952 | JGI IMG/M metagenome (GOLD analysis project Ga0255752, IMG submission 179952) | Coastal salt marsh microbial communities from the Groves Creek Marsh, Skidaway Island, Georgia - 011512CT metaG (version 2) | ecosystem: Environmental > Aquatic > Marine > Intertidal zone >...
CATTTGCAATATCTACTGAACTCTCACTTTCTTTTGCAATTAAAAGATACTTTTGTTCTTTAACTAAGAAAGGTCTATATTTTACCTCTCTCCCATCACTTAAATTGCACACATATGTTGGTGCAGTTTGGATTGGTAATCCCATAATTTACTCCATATTTTATTAACCACCAAATAAACTACTAAAATCTCTCAAAGAGTTTTTTAGTCTACTTACTTGTGTATCATATTTATTGAATTTCTTAAGATATTTTTCTGCACCATCGTCACCAAATCTAGCTGCGAGTCCAAGTGCATCTTGAATACCATCAAAAAATCTTCTCCCACTATTTAGTCCTGCAGGAGATACTTTATTTTTACCATTGTATACGTTATGTAATTGTGATAAACTTCCTACTGCATTTCCTTGACTATACTTTGTTGTAAAATGTTGATATGCAATTGTGACTGTAAACAATAACATGTCAGAACTATCCATAGACAGAGATTGTTGATTAATTGAAACTGGGAATGCATTATGTAATGTATTTTCTACTGTAATACTTGCCTTACCACCACTTCTTTTTGCATCTCTTCTTAAATGTCTTATGAGTACAGTTCCTGCATATTGGTCAGGATATTTAAATAATGGTTTAGAACTTGTTTCTACAGAATCTGTTGACTGTTTAAGAGTAGTATCGGTATTTGTAATATCGTCCATCCAAAATTGTAATATTCGTCTATCTAAAAAATCTGTATCACAGTAGAATGATATCTCCATTTGGTGTAAGTCATTTACAGAACCAGTCGGCATCATTCTAGTTTTACCCATTGGAGAATATCCATCAACGTCAATTGTTCTAGATGGTAGTGATGCATTTCTACATCTTACACCTTCCAATTTAACTAATGATAGGGGGTGGAAGAAATCCACCTCAAACTGATTAGACATTGCAGGAGCACTGAGATTTGCAATCAGTTTATCTACAGAAAAATTTTCTCTACGTCCTTCAGCAACAGTATCTGCAAGTTCCTTTCTCCACTCCTCATCATTCCAAGGTTCACTTCCAGTGTCCTTAGAATTTTCTAGATAATTATCAACAGTTGGAACTTTTATATCTTTTCCTACATTTAATGTATCAAGAAAGGCTTGAGTTTGTTTCGGAAGTGAGAAATCGTATTTTTTAAAGGACATATTAATAACTCTCTACTTTTAGTCTACTATCTCTGTAGACGGTATTTGCATTTGTTTTATTTGTAAAATTATATGTTGGAAGTAAACTTATTACATCCCAATCATCATATGGAACTTCTTTTATACTACTTTGTATTTCAGTAGTTAAGTATCTTTTGATACATGGTCTAGCCCATTTTAATCTAGACGATTTCTTAATCAGTTGATAACTCATTTGTATTCTAGTATCAACATCATCTTGTCCATCATAGTCTCTTGCGTATCTCAACAACTCAGACAATAATTCAACTCTTCTCATAGGGTGAATATAGTGTAAATTCAAACCATAGAATCCATCTCTTGTAAATTGAAATGGAATTACTAATGGAAACCTATCGTAGTATGGTAAAATATTTTTCCATTTTGCAACATACTGAAACATAAACATACCACCTATAAGTGGTTTTGGTTTGTTTGCGTAAGTGTCTTCTATGAGTCCTCTTTGTCTATCAGAAACCGTCATGGAACCTATTGCACGTCTAAACCAATTAAATGACTCCTTTGTATTTCTTTCAATCTCTTCAGGAGACATTTTAGAAAAACGTGTGACTAGATTAACCATAATACTATTTATATTATGTTAGGTGGTCTTCAGTCAATATTCTGAATTTTAATCTCCTATCTTTACAGAACTCTTCTGCGGCTCTGAACTTTGCTTGGTTTATCATGTATGTTTGCACTTCACCGAGATATCGTTTAGTTCTTCTTTTGGGTTCTTTGGGGGGTTTGAGTTGTTTCTTTGGTTTGACTTCAATTACTTCTCTTACCGTTTGTCCTTTACCATTGACATACTTGATATAGAAGTCAGGGAAGTATCTATGTGGTTTTTTATCGAGTGGAGATATGTAAGGTATGATAAGTTCTTCAGAACCCCATTCAATAATGTTGGGATTATTATCACAATAAACCATAAACCTTCTTTCCCATAATGAACGGTAAAAGATTTTAGTTGGGTCACCTTTATATTTTTTATAGTTCTTCGGTTTGAACTTACCACTGTATGACATAAATAGATAATAAATAAGTAATTTAAAGGTATTTATACATGTCATCTGTAAACAAATTATTATCAAAAATCAATCAAGCAACAACTGCAATCAAATCTGTAAAAGGAATCTCAAGTAAGATTTTTGGAACAGGATATCAGTCAGACGTTAGTAAGTTTGAACAAGATTCATTAGAATACCAAACTAATCTTGCAACAAGAGCTAAAGCACTTAAAGAGGGTAGTTCAAACATTACTGCATTATCTAGAAAAGAATCAAAAAGAAAACCACCCGAAGATGTTGTTGGGAAGGAATTAGTTTATCCAAGAGACTATAAGGTCGATAATTATATTCATTTTATAATAAAAAAGAGACAAACAAGAAATGGTGACACTGGTAAAAATGCATTAAGTGGTTCTGATACTCATATCTACATGTATGCACCTAACGTTCAAAATAATGCACCAAACGTTAATTATAAAAATGTAGAATTTGGTAATTTTTCAAGGGCACTATTAAATTCTGAAAAATTCATTAGTAGAGATATGGCAGCTGGTCTAGGTGCTGAAATAAACGAAGCATTTGTTAGAGCTTCTAATGCACTACAATTTCAAACTAGAGATTTTGCGAATGCAAGAGCATTTAACCCTCAATTAGAAATAATGTTTGATGGTATGACATTCAGAACTTTTGATATGCAGTTCCAGTTTAGACCAAATAGTGTAGAGGAGTCAAATGTTGTAAGAGAAATAATATACACACTTAAAACTGCAATGTTGCCAGACACATTTAACATTTCAAAAGAATCAGGAGGGTTAGGTGCTGCTTCGGAAGAATTTTCAGAAAACTATTTTAACACTCCGAATTTATTTGAGATTGAATATGTCGGGCCTATAAGTGACAAGATAGACGGATTTTTACCTTCTTTTTTAACTGCATGTAATGTCACATATAACGGTGGTAGTAAAATAGAAACATTTGATGATGGAACTCCTTTAATTATAGACATGACTTTAAGTTTCCAAGAAAATGTAGTTATGACTCAAGAACAATATCAACTTACCAATAAAGAATTTGGTGTTGACTTGAATGCAAAGAAAACTATAAAACAGGGTGGTGCGATAACAGACGGTAGAGAAGCAGATTATTTTACAGAAGGTACACCAGTCAGTGAAGATGGGAGTTTAGATTTTGAGGGAGGAGGTGACTAATGTCAAATAAGTTATATGAAAATTTTCCTACTATTCCATATAGATTATCTAATGGTAAGTTAGTCACTATAAAGGACTTTTTTAGAAAAGCAAAGATATCCTCATTTAGTATGTCTAGTGTTGTAGATTATGAATATTATGAATTATCTGAAGGTGATAGACCTGATGTAGTTGCAACTAAATTATATGGTGACGGTGATTTACACTGGGTTCTTTTCTTAGTAAATGATATGGAAAATTATTATGATTGGTATCTAAGTTCAGAAGAATTTGAAAATCATATTGATTCGTTTTACAAAGGTCAATACTTAACCTTTGCAAACAGAGAAGATGTTGTTCAATATCCAAACTTTGATAATCAAGGGAATCTACTCAACACACGAAAATACCTATTAGGTGAAAAAGTCACAACACTAAAAGGGACTGGACATATCTTAGAGGTTGACCCTTTAAATAAAAGAGTAAGAGTTGAAAGTAGTCTATGGGAAAGTGGTGAGACATTAGTGGGTAAAAATAAATCTTCTCAAATCGTAAGTGTTATAGAACCTAGAGACGTTATATCACATTATGAAAACTCAGAGGGTATGAAAACTAATGTACCAACTAGTGGATATTCAAGTGTATCGTTGTGGCAAAGAGAGTTTGACCTAAACGAAGAAAAACGAAAAATAAAAATTATAAAACCAAGTTCAATATCAAGAGTCATTACAGAATTTGAAAAATTAATGTCAATTTAATATGGAAACAGTAAACCATCAAGAATATGGTAAAGTCGTTTTAGAAGAGATTTCGATACAGTATCAAAATCAAGAAGAAGATAAAATAGATATTTTACCTCTTGCAAATAGTCTATCTTTGTATGAAAGTATATACAGTAAATATACTACTGGATATATATCAGTGATTGACGGAAGAAATTTAATTAAGAACCTTTCTTTAATTGGTCAAGAAATTATTAAAGTAAGATACAAATTACCTTATAATTCAGAAGTAATAGATAGAAAGTTTAGAATTTATAAAATTTCAGAAATAGTAAAGGCAGACGAAATACTACAGCTATATAATATACACTTCTGCGATTCAAATGCATTTAGAAGTAAAGAAGAAAGAATAAGTAAAACTCTTAGAGGTTCACATAAAGATATGATTGAATCTCTATTTACAGATTTAGAAATATCTGAAGAAGTACAAAACATAGAGGAAACTGAAGGTGATAAAAATCAGTTTATAGTTCCAAATTGGTCTATCAATAAAACACTTGATTGGATAGTAAATAATGCAAGTCCTGTAAATAAAGATAGTTATAAAAATTCTATGTTTTTATATCAAACTTTAGATGGAGGGTATCATTTTAAATCTATCAATACTATGATAAGAGAAACATATCCACATGTGTTCAGTCACACACCAAAAATTAATAACACTAATTTATCTGAAGAAGAAAAAAATCGTACAATTTTACAAATTACAAAACCACAAGAGTTTGACACATTACATGGTGTCTCCACTGGTACGTATTCTTCTATGTTAAAAGTCTACGACCCTATAAGAAAGATAGAAGAGATAAATGTTTATGATATTAAAGATACTGCAAATAGAAGAAATGAAGTGAGTGAAAGTACTGCAGACTCAGAAACTAAGGGTTCTGTAATTAAACCTCTTGTTTCTTCAGATGAAGATACAGGTCGTTATGGAGAAAAACCTTTTACAAAGAGAAAATTTAATACAACTATTTTAAATGATTACACAACAACTCACGCATTTAGTAATTCTAAGAAATTAACAGATAACGAATCAATCGAAGGTGTTAAAAATAAAGATAACAGTCGTTTAGAAAGACATTCATTAATGGGTGTATTACAACAAAATCTTATAGAAGTAATAGTTCCTTTACAAACAGAAATTCAGGTAGGACAAAAAATACAATTTGCATTACCATTAGGACAAGTGTCTGTTGGTGAATCAAAGTCAAAACTAGTTGAAGATTCAACTTATTTAATTATGTCTCTTGCAACACATATAAATGCAATTACAAAATCAGGGACTACAAATCTAGAATGTTCAAAAGAAAGTAGAGTAATTAAGGGAGATATTGACACTACCGAATTAGTGAAAGAAATAACAATAGCAGGACAAACATGATACATTATTACGGAATAGTTGAAGATAGAAATGACCCTCTTGAAATAGGAAGAGTAAGAGTTCGTATTCATGGTTTACATACAGAAAATAAATCACTAATTGCAACACCCGACCTTCCATGGTCTCAAGTGATTCTTCCTACAACCTCTGCAGGACTTTCAGGATTTGGAACACAACACGGTTTAGTTGAGGGGTCTACAGTCGTAGGTTTCTTTAGAGATGAAACTGATATGCAAGACTTTATTGTCTTAGGGTCAGTTGCAGGTATTCCTGCAAAGGGATATTTAGAGGATGAAAAAGATGAATTGAAAGATAGAAAGCCTGATGATGGTTTTAATGACCCTAGACGATTATCTTCAGGTGCATATAATTCAACACCCGATGGTAAAAACTCAGACGAGTCAGGTGGTAAAAGACCTTTTGGATTGGAACATGGTTTAGACACTGCACCTATTAAACCTGAAAAAGTAGAAATAAAATATGACGGTAAAGGTTCTACTATCACAAACCCAACACTTACTGAAAAAGACTTACCCCATTATCCTCTCTATGTTGATGAATCAGATATATCAAAGTATGCAAGAGGTGAAGAGGATTACACTTCGAGAGACACTAGTAGTGCAAACGGTATCAAGTCAAACGCAAAACCAGTTTATCCATACAACAAAGTTTTAGAATCTGAATCAGGTCACGTAATAGAAATTGATGATACTAGAGATGCAGAAAGAATTGCAGTTGAACATAGGTCAGGAACATTTACAGAAATTCATCCTGATGGTTCTCAAGTAAGTAGAATTGTAAACGATAGATATACTATAGTGTGCAAAGATGATGAAGTTTACATTGGTGGAAAGGTCAATGTAAAAATACTTGGAGATGCAAAAATAGATGTTGGTGGAGATGCAACAATGGATGTGACTGGTAAAACAAATGTCACATCTATAGAAGATATGACATTTACTGCACCCAATATCAAATTATATGGTAATGTAATAAAACTTAATTCATAATGGCAGGATTTACAGTACAAACTCCAACTGCATTCGGGTGTCCACCTGATACTATCTTTTCTTTACCAACAAAAGAAGAATTGGTAAATGCATTTAATAAGATTGCACAAATTCCAAGTAAACTTAGAGTGTATCTAGTGCAACATGGAAAAGAACTTGCACAAGATGTAATTGATGAAATAAATGCAGTCATAGAAAAGGTCGAAGACTTTATAGACAAAGTTCAAAAACTTCTCAGTCCTTATTGGAGTGCAGGAAAAATACGAGAATGGCAAAAAGAAGCCGCAGATGCATTCGATGAAATCATAAAAGAGTTTCACACTTACATACCAACAAAGATTGCAGAACTCATAATGAAATTAGTTCCAATAGATTTGATATTTAAGTTTGGTGGTCTTGCAATTAACATTATTAGAATCTTTGACCCAACATATCAATCAGAAATAAGAGCTCAAATTGCAGAAAGGATTGATTACTTTTTTAATCTTGTTCCAAATAAAATTAAAGGTTGGAATGAAGAGTTTGGTATATTATGTAATGAGTGGAAAGCAAAATTAACTTGGTCATATATCAAAACAGAAATATCTAAGTATCTAAACAATACACTTCATGCAGTGTTTGGAAAACTGATTGATATTTTTGACGAGATATGGGACTTATTGGGTTTACCAAGTCTTGTGGGTTTATTAACTATGCCTGATATTGCAACACTTATCAACAATGCAATACAGGGTTTTATGGAAAAGAGACGTGAAATCTTAGAAAAATTAAAAGATACAAGTCTCACACAACTTGCAAGAGAAAAACTAATAGAAGAGTACGAAAAAATTAGTGAAAAAATTGGTGAAGCATTAGATAAGATATCAGTATTTGGATTTAATATAGTTTCAATCATTGGTGGTAAAATTGATACTACTGTTGAAATGTTAGAACAAAAAATTGCAGAAATCAAACTTGCATTTGAAGACTTCATGCAAAACTGGCAGAAGAAATTACTCTTTGATTGGGTAAAGATTGTGAAGAAGTTCTTTAGTGCAATTGGTTTAGGTAGTATATTCAAATGGTTGTTCTTTACATTTTGCGATTTCTTAAAACTATTAGGATTCCCTCCTTCTATTCCTGCGATACCAACAATTGCAGGTGTCATGACTGTTGAAAGTGTATTACCCAATAACGATATATCAAATAGATTACAGGAAATAGACTCTGCAACACTTAGAGAGGGTGGTCAGTCAAATTATATCAGTGCAACAGACGAAGGAAACGATGACGGACTTGCAGTTTACACTGCAGACGGTAATACAGATAGATTCAATCTCCCAAGTGGTAGTGGAGATGTGTATGTATTTAAAGACGGAGTCAGACAAACAGTCTTTGCAGGGTTTGGACAAGTATTTTTTATGGACGGACAGGTAAGATTTAGAAACACTCCTGAACAAGGTGCATTAATTTCAGTAATTAGGTAATTACAGTTCTTACAACTGTATAAATAGTATTATGACCGAATATGTAAACAACGGAAAAACAGTTTCCTCTGAAAATATCTATTCAGATTTGAATCTTTCATTTACACCACATCCAATCACGGGTGATATTACAAGAAAGACTGATGTAGATGCAGTAAAAAGGTCAGTAAGAAATATAGTCTCTACTAATTCATACGAGAGACCATTTAAACCCAATTTTGGTGTAAATTTAAGAAATAAATTGTTTGAATTGGATACATCTGTATTCGGAAAAGGACGTGTTGCAAATGATATTGCACGTCAGATAGAAATTCACGAACCTAGAGTAAGAAATGTAAAGGTAGTATTAAACGAAGTGAATCGTAATGAACTGAGTATGCAGATAAGTTTTAAAGTTATAAACAGTTTAGAAACAGAAGAATTAGAATATGTACTTACAAGGACACGATAATGGCAGTTAAAAGTTCACAATTAAATATTACAGATTTAGATTTTGAGGATATTTCTTTAAATCTTAGAAATTATCTAAAAGGACAAGACCAATTTAAGGACTATGACTTTGATGGTTCTTCTATGTCCATATTGGTAGACTTACTTGCATATGCATCACACATAGGTGCAGTGAACACAAACATTGCAGCTTCAGAGTTATTCTTAGACTCTGCACAAATTAGAAAGAACGTTGTTTCCCGTGCAAAAGATTTAGGGTTTGTTCCTCAATCAGAAACAGGTGCAACTGCAATTGTAGATATTACACTTAGTGGTGTAAAAAATCCTGATGACACTTATCCAACAACAGTTGAAATGTCATTAAACAGAGGTTCACTATTTCAATCTACTTTTGATGGGACTACATACGATTTCATAGTTCCAACAACAATCAAACCAACACAAAGTGGAGACACATACATTTATAACAACGTACAATTAGTACAAGGTACTTATGCATCAGATACTTTTGTTTATGATACACAACTTCCTAATCCGAAGTTTGTACTCACTAACAAAAGAGTAGACAAATCTAGAATACAAGTCTCTGTAAATTCAAATGGGGTGACTTCAACTTATGCATTGTCCACTAACATATCTAATATCACAACAACATCTAAAGTGTTTTATGAACAAGAGAACGAAGACGGGTTTAGAGAAATCTATTTTGGTGATGGTGTATTAGGTCAACAATTATTAGACGGTGATATTATTACAGTCACATATATCGTAGTAGACCCAACTCATGCAAATGGTGCTAGAACCTTTGCAATGATTAATGCAATTAATGGTTTTTCAAATGTTCAAACAGTTGCAACCTCAATTGCACAAGGTGGTGCAGAAAAAGAATCGATAGAGTCTATCAAATTTAAAGCAAACAAATTCTATACTTCACAAAACAGACTTGTGACACTCAACGACTATAAAGCAAAAGTATCAGAATATTATCCAAATGCAGATGCAGTTGCAGTGTGGGGTGGTGAAGATAACAACCCACCTGAGTATGGTAAAATCTTTGTTGCACTTAAACCTAAAAACTCTGATTACTTATCCGATACAGAAAAGAAAGAAGTGGTCAGAAAACTAAATGCATTGAACATGTTAACAGTAAGACCAACTATTGTCGACCCCGAAATTATTAAGATACTTATATCTTCAACATTTAAATACAATGCAAACGCAACAACTTTATCACAAGGTGAATTAGAAACAGTTGTAATTAATGCAATTAATACTTTTGATAATCAGAATTTAAGTAATTTTGATTCTATCTTTAGACATTCAAATCTAATTAAGACTATAGATGAATCAAACGATGCAATCTTATCTAACACAACAAACATAAGATTGAAAAAATCACAAAAAGTTTTTACAGACACTGCAAGAGGTGTGACTGTTGAGTTTGGAAACGGACTCTTCAACCCTCACGTAGGTCATAATAAAATGGGTGGTGGTATTATAGTCACCACTGGTTTCAAAGTTTCAGGAGATTCAGTAAATACTCAGTATTTCGATGATGACGGTGAAGGAAATCTAAGAAGATATTACCTTTCAGGGTCAACAAGAATCTATCAGGATAATTCTGCAGGTACTGTAGATTATGCAACTGGAAAAATATCAATCAACTCTATCTTCTTCACCTCAGTGGTGAATGTAGATAGTACGATTGACTTTACCGTTATCCCTAATAGTTTGGATGTGGTTGCAACTAGAGGTAATCTAGTTGATATCGACCAACAATCTATTACGGTGAAAGGTGAAATAGACACCATCGCAAGTGGTGAATCGAGTGCTGGAGTTGGTTATACATCAACCTCCTCCAGTAGTTATTAATCGTTATGAAGAAAGTGGTCGGGAGTCCCCCGAGTAGTTTCCCATTTATTTGGATTTTATAGGAGAAAAAAATGGCAGATAAAAAAATTAGTGCTTTAACAGCAGTATCAGATTCAGAAATCGGTGCTGATGATTTATTGCATATCGTTGACAATCCTGGCGGTACACCAGTAAATAAAAAAATGACCATTGGTCAGTTGTTTGAAAATATCCCTACTCATTTAGCAGTAAACGATATTACTACATTAACTGCAACTGCATCAAACCTTGCATCATCATTCGTTTCTGCGATTGATGGTTCTGCATGGACTGGGTCAGTTTCATTTACATTGGATGACGGAACAGATGTTGGTCAAATTAAAATCATTTATGCAAAAACTGAACCTGCAAGTTCATACAGTGCAAATATCGAAGTGACAAGTTGGGGTTATTCTTCAACTTCAGGTACTGAGATTGTACTAGATGCACAAGGTGAAGCTGTGATTTGTATTTGGGACGGTTCAAACTGGTACCCAATTTCTGTTTTCGGTGCAACAGTACAGTAAGATAGAAGATGAAGGAATATGCAACTGATAGTCTAAGTTCAAGACTTCCAAATCTCTTACCTGAATTTGTAAGAGAGGAGAGTCCTGCACTTGAGGCATTCATTAAGTCATATTTTGAATACTTAGAGTCGGAGATAATTACATTATCTTCACAATCAGTTCTTGATAATTTAAGTTTGGAAGACGGTCTCGGTGACCTACTATTGGAAACCGAGACAGACTTCTCTCCAAATGCAGAATCATCTAAAATTATTACAGAACAATCAGTTTTAAATCCAACACTGAATGCATCACCTTTTACAAAGGGTGAATTTGTTGTTGGTAGTAAATCTAAATCAGTTGCAAGAATAGACATTGTAGTTGGTGATAAAATTTATGTCGATACTATATCAGGGAATGGTTTCTTAAAAGGTGAAACTATTACTGGTAGAGAATCAAAACAATCAGGTGTAGTCGGAAACTTTAAACAGAACTCTGTTCTTGCAAGTAATAAACTATTAGACTACTCTGATATCGATAGAACCTCAGAAGAATTTTTACAATACTTCCAAAATGATTTTATACCATCATTAGACATAGGTTCTACTGTTGACCGTAGGTTAACAATAAAACACATTAAAGATTTATATCAAACAAAAGGAACTGCAGAGTCTGTTCAGTTCTTAATGAGATTGTTGTACGGTCAAGATGCAACAATTAGATATCCCGATAACGAAACAATCTATCTTAACGAATCTGATTATAGTCAAGTAAGAAGAATGAGAGTTCAAGTGAACTCTGCACCTCCACAAGCAACAGATAGAATAATACAATATACAAGTGGAACCAAAATAGTAGAAGCAGAATCAGTAATAGAAAATGTATTCGTAGATTCTGTTGAAGATAGAAAGTATTCAATCGAGATTACAGACAATCACATAGGTGAATTTACACAAGGTTCTACGGTCACATTTATAGACCGTGATGGTTTAACAGAATATACAGGAACCGTTATAGGTGTGGTGAATAATGTATCAGACGAATCATCATCAACTTATATATCGCATGATGATAGTGGAGACATTCTTTTAGAATCAGGTCAACCAGCAGTATATGATGGTACCTATGATGGAACTCAATCAAATACAGAATCTACTTTTGATGGTGGTTTATTGTTAGAAGAATCTTCACTAGGTTCATTATACTCTTTTAACGATAAGATTCTATTCTCAGGTAGTAAGAATAACACGGATGCATCAGAATGTCAAGCAAGAGTTGACGGTTTATCTAAGGGTGGTATTACACATATCTACATTGAAGAAGGTGGTCAAGACTATGAAGGTGGAGACCTAATTGTATTTGAAAATGCAGGTACACAAGGTGGTGGTGCAGAAGCCGTAATCGGTTCAGTAGGAGATGAAGTATTACTCGAAGGTGGTTCTACATTTGGACACTATGAAGTCACTGCAACTGCAGGTCAAACTTTAGTAGGTGGGCCAGGTGTTAGAGATGATAATGGCAATCTAATTATATTTAATGATAACACACTTAAAGTATTTGTTGATGACGTATTACAAACACCAAATACTTCTTACACTACACACGACTATTCACATAAAAACGATAGAGTCACATTTTCAACTCCACTTACTGCTGGTCAGAGAGTTGACATGTATACTGAGTTTAATCAGTTGTTATATGAAAGTGGAGAAGAGATAAACTTAGAGACTACCGTTGGTAATATTAGAAGTATAAAGATATTAAGTGGTGGTGCAGGTTATCAATCAGTACCAACTGCATTCCCAGGCGGATATATCTATTTTAATGACCTTACTGGTTTCGTAGAAGATGAAGTTGTGACTGGTGGTATATCAAATGCAACTGCAACTATTGTACGTATAGAAAAAGACAAGAAAAGACTAGTTGTTAAAAGACTATCAACCGATACAGGTGCATTCCAAAACGGTGAAACAATTAATGGTGGTACATCTCTTACTGCACGTGCAAACACACAAGTAAGTGTATCGAGTGGAACAGGTGGTAAAATATTCTGTTTCTCAGACGAGATAGGTGGTGTAAAATCAATTAACATTATAGAACAAGGTAGGGACTACACTTCAGATTCAGTTGTATCAAACTCTTCTGTATTCCCTATGTTAATTACCACACCAACAAATACATTAAACAAAGGTGTTGTAATTACAGGTCAAGCATCAGGAACAACTGCAGAAGTAGTTGACTATGATGCAGATAGACACATATTAAAATATACAAATTTAGATGGACACTTCTTAATAGACGAAGTTGTCACTTACCAAAACACCGACCAGTTTACTATATTAAGGTCTAATCCTTATAACGCAAGAGGTAAGTTTGGTGGTGAAGGTATTATACAAGAACAATTTGTGACCGACAAAGGACACGTAAACGCAGCTGCATCTAATTTACAAGATAGTAGATATTACCAAACACACTCATACGTAATTAAAGTTGGTGAAAGTATAAACAAATATAGGTCAGTTGTCAAGGACTTATTGCACCCTGCAGGACACATATTCTTTGGTGAGGTTGCACTAGAAAATTCAATTAGTGGTCAAACAAGAACTTCAAAATTCCAACCAACAATTATTATGGTAATGGAACCTGTTCTTTCTGTATCGAATGCATTCGCAAACTCATTAAGAACATACTTACTCCATGCAGATATGACTGCAACGGGGCCTGAAGGTGGTATTGGTCTATTAACATTGGATGAAGCGGGTCAACCAACATATAATACAGACCCTAGAACTGGTGGTTCAATTACAGAACCCGATACAGAATACGGTGACTCAAAAATGAGAAACCGACACATGAACATTCTGAAAATTGTCAACAAATCAATTCCTTCAGTAAGGACGGACAATGTAAGAGGTGTTATTCGTTCTGTAGGTTCAATTAATTTAATGGATAATCAGATTACATTAGACTACCAAAATAGAAAGTTTGTGGCAGCAGACCAAGGAAAGATACAAGATTTGTATCAACCAACTGAAGAAATTCTAATTATGGAAGACGGAAGTCGAATAGAACTTGAAGAAGAAGCATGTATCATGAGATTTGAAGAAAGAGTACATGCAGAAGTAAAAGGTGAAGTAGGAGATAGAATAATATCTGAAGACGGAGAGACTTTGATAAGATTAGAGACTGCAACAACTACAGAAGAAGTGCAATACTTTGTATCAGAGAGAAATCCCGACTTAAATGACAAGTATACATTGTTTGAAGATGGGAATAGAATTGTATTTGAAGATAATAGTGCAATGATTGACGAACAATCTTCTGATTCTTCTGTTCCTCCAACAACTTTTGCATCTTTTGGAACAAATTTCAAATCCCTAAATACAATTACAGGTCAAAGAACCTATAAAATATCATATTATCTCAAAGACGAGACTGATGAGGACGATATTTTAATGGAAGATGGTTATGGAAATATCTTAAGTGAGGAATCCGAACCCGAAGGTTTACGAGTCAGTGACTTAAATGATTACTATCCTAACCTATTCATTCCTGAATTTGAAAAAAGAGAGTTAAAAAGAACAAATATTACATATAGTGCATACGTAAAGTCTGCATAATGTTATAAATAGTATATAAATATCTGAGGAGATACTTAAAATGGCAGCAATTATAACGGAAAAGTTTCGAACACACAATGCGAAACAATTTAAAGAGGACTTTGGTGAATCCGCTTCATCAACATATATTTTTATAGGACGTTCACATCCTTGGACGGATGATACGTCTCCACCTGTTCCTGTAAACGGAACAAGTGAGGAAATGGATGCATTTTCAGACATGCTTTCTATGAAGAAAGTGTCTACTGCAGACGTTTCTCATGCATTAACAAGATATGACTGGACAACAGGAACTACATATGACGAATATGCACATGATTATAGTTCATCAAATACAAGTCCAGGCACTTCTGCAAACAATCTTTTTGATTCAAAGTTTTTTGTCTTAACAGACGACTATAATGTTTATAAATGTATCAGAACTGGAAGAAATTCTTCAGGTGCAACAGTTGCTTCAACTGTTAAACCAACAGGAACAAGTGCAACAGACCTAGTGTATACCTCAGACACTGGTGCTGCTCAAGGATATATTTGGAAATACATGTACACTGTATCAGCTGCAGATACTATTAAATACGTCACCTCAGACTTTATCCCAGTTAAAACATTGGGTGCAAAAACTGCTGTTGCAGGTACTGGAACTAACGGTCAGTTAGGTTCAAGTGCAGACAACGATTCATCTTCATTGTGGGATGTAGAAAACTCTGCAACTGCAGGTGCAATCTACCACGTAAGAGTAGATAACGGTGGTTCAGGTTATACGCCTGGAACATATACTGCAGTACCTATCGATGGTGACGGTTCAAGTGCAACTTGTTCAGTGACTGTTGGTGCTGGTGGTGCAATTACTTCTGTTGCAGTGACTACAAGTGCATATGGTTCAGGTTATAACCGTGCATCTATTGACGTTGCAAGTATATCAGGAATTGGAAGTGGTTCAAGTGCAGTATTAACACCAATCATTTCACCTATGAACGGACATGGTGCAGACCCAGTTGAAGAACTAGGTGGAAACTATATCATCGTAAACTCAAGATTTGAGTTCAACGAAGGTTCAGGTGACTTCCCAACAGATAACGATTTCAGAAGAATCGGTCTATTACAAGACCCTTTCACTGCAGGAACAACAACAGTTGCAACTGCAACTACACTTGGTGCATACTATAAAATGACTTTATCAAGTGTATCAGGTTTATCAGTAGACGATATCATTCTAAATGCATCTTCAGACGGTAGTGGAGTTGCAGTATCAAGAATAGTATCTATCAACGGTTCAGTTGTATCACACCAACCAATCGCAAATAGTGAAGGTGGATATGTAAACTTTGCACAAGATGATACTGTTTATAAGAATGGTGCAGTAATTGGTAATGCAGATTCATTGGATTCTGCATTCCCTGAAGTTGAAAGATTTACAGGTAATATCCTCTACATTGAAAACAGAGGTGCTGTGACTAGAGCTGCAGACCAAATAGAAGACATCAAATTAATTATTGAAATGTAATTTATGGGGACTTAGTGTCCCCACAACAGGTTAAGGAATATGCCAGAAAAAACTGATTTAAATATAGCACCATATTACGATGACTTCTCCGAAGATAAGAAGTTCCAAAAAGTTCTTTTTAGAGCAGGTCGTCCTTTACAGTCTAGAGAATTAACTCAATCTCAAACTATACTACAGAATCAAATCGAAAGATTTGGTTCACATATGTTTGAAGAAGGTTCTTTAGTCACTGGTGCAGAGTCAGATGTAGATTTAGATATATTCTATGTAAAGGTAGATTCTGCAAACCCTAATTCAGGTGGTGATGCAAGTGTTGAAGATTACCGAACTTCTTTTCATGGTAAATTCTTAAGAGGTAAGTCTTCAGGTGTTGTAGGTAAAGTTTTTGAGTCAAGTGCAGAAACATCAGATGACCCTATCACTTTATTTGTAAAATTCCACTCACAAGGTACAGATGAGTTTAACTCAATAGTATTCTATTCAGGTGAAGAATTACAAGAATGTACACTAGGTGAAGATGGTACAGTGACTGTAAACTCTGCAAATGCAAATGAATTTACAGTAAAACCAAAAACAGATAGTCCAATTGGTCGTTCTTCTATTGCAAGTATATCAGAAGGTGTAGTGTTTGCAAGAGGATTCTTTTGTAAGGTTGATGCACAAACATTAATTTTAGAAAAGTATTCAGGTAAACCAACTTATAGAGTAGGTCTTAACATTACAGAAAGTCTTTTATCTTCTGCAGATGATACATCTTTACTAGACAACTCTTCAGGTACTACAAACGAAAACGCTGCAGGTGCAGATAGACTTAAATTAGATTTTACATTATCTAAATTTACACTTGACACTACAAACGATACAGATTTCATAGAACTTGTCAGAGTAAATCAGGGTATTATCGAATTAAAAATTACAAGACCGATATACAATGAAATAGAAAACACACTTGCAAGGAGAACATTCGATGCAAACGGTGATTTTGTTGTAAGACAATTTACACATAGTTTAAGAGAACACTTAGACGATACTACAAACAGAGGATACTACACTGCAACAAACGGTGGAAATGTAGATAAGTTTGTCATGCAAATATCGCCTGGTAAAGCATATGTAAAAGGATACGAGATAGATAAGATTGGAACAACACCAATATCTATCAGTAAGGCAAGGTCAACAGTATCATTAGACAACACAAACACACCAGTTAGAATAGGAAACAAATTAAGAATTACAAACGTACACTCATTACCCGAGTTTGGTAATGAAACTGGTGATGCAAGTATTACACCTTTCAAAGAAGTCACACTATGGGATTCAACAATTTCAAGTGACGGAACAGAACCAACAAGTGGAAAGATTGGTTTTGCAAGATTAAGAAATATAGATTTACAAAGTGGTTCTGCATCTTCACAAGAATATGATGCAAGTTCCACATGGAACTTATATCTGTTTGACATCAAGATGTTAACAAAACTAAGTGGTACACTTAGTGGAACATTTACAGAAGGAGACCAAGTTGTTGGTGGTACTTCAGGTGCAACTGGTATTGTTTCATATACTGCAAGTGGTCAGTTATATGTTCATGACGTAGTAGGTACATTCGTAGTTGGTGATGCAATTACAACTAATGGTACAACTAGTGGAACAACAACAGTCACTGCAGTAAGAAACTACAACATTGACCGTGCAAGAGGTGTATCACAAGACCCTGCAGATGCAGGTTCCACAATATTTACTGCAAATGTTGTAGTAGATGGTTCAAAAACTTTATTGGGAACAGTCACATTTACGAACAGTTCATCTAGTGTCACTGGTTTTGCAACATCGTTTACAACAGAGTTAAAAGAAGGTGATATAATTGTAAACCCTGCAAACTCTAATGAAGAATTAATAGTTTCAAGTGTCACTGATGATACTACACTTACACTTACAGGAAATGCAGGTGCTTCATATAATGGTAATGTCACAAGAAAACGTGCAAAGATTTATGACCAAGACCAAACTGCATCTATATTCGCATGGCCAAGAGACTGGGTAAAAACACACTCATGTGATTCTATCCAAGTAAGAAGACAACAAGTAGTTGACGTATCAGGTGGTTCATTTACAATCACTACTGGTTCAAATGCAACATTCGGTGCAATTAATACAGATAACTTTACAATTGCAGTTGTTGATGAATCTTCAGACTCAAGTGCATACGATTTAGGTGACCTATTAAACATAGAAGATTTTACAGGTGACCCTACATCAGATGGTGGAACAGGACAAACACTTACTAAGAGTATTGCAAATAATGATGGTGCAAAACTTAAAGTCACATTTACAGTAAATAGAACAAATCCTAATTCTAGAAATAAGACACTAAGACAATCAAGATTACTTGGTGTTGAAAGTGCAAGAAGTGCTGGTGGTTTCTATGGAACTGCATATGATGATAAAGAAATTACACTAGGTGTTGCAGACGTTCATAAAATTCATGCAATATATGAAGGAGTAGGAGGAACAACACCTCTACCACCTTCATCATATTTTTCAGTCGATAGTGGAACATTCCAAATTTACGAAACAATTGTTGGTCAAACATCAGATGCACGTGCAGTTTTAATTACATATAATGGTTCACTTGCAACTTCATACTATAGAATAGTATCAGGAAGTTTTACAGAAGGTGAAAGTGTTGTTGGACAAACTTCAAAGGCAGTTGCAACAATTACTAGTGTATCACAAGGTTCACCCGATATCAAGTCTAGATTCTTCTTTGACAACGGACAAAGAGATGGTTTTTATGACCTTGCAAAAATTACAAGAAAGGTTGGAGAACCAGTTCCTTCAGGAAAAATATTAATTGTATTCGATTACTTCACTTCAGATAGTGGAGACTTCTTTGATGTTGAATCATATACTTCGATTCCATATCAAGATATTCCTGTATACTCTCCAAGTAGAGTTGACTTAGGTGGTCTAGAACCCGATGGAACATTTGAACTTTCAGATGCAATTGACTTTAGACCAGTTGCAGGACAAATTATAGGTACTTCAACATTCGGTACAACAAATACACAAGACCCAACTAACCCAGTAAACCTATCAGATGGTACAGAGGGTGCTGTTTATGCACCGTTTGGATATGATACAGGTAGAGACTTTAGTTCTTCTAGAGTTGGTATCACATCTACTGGTGCAAGTGCAAACGATACACCAGTGACTGGTTCAAGTGTTGTTGGTGATATTTCTTTTTATGTTGGAAGAATCGATAAAGTATTCTTACATAAGTCAGGTTCATTCCAAACTTCTGCAGGTATTCCTGCATTATCACCTACAAAACCAAAAGCGATAGATGATGCAATAGAATTATTTGAACTTCAGATTCCTGCGTATACAAAGAATCTAAAAAATATAAGAGTTAGAACACAAGACCATAGAAGATTCACTATGAAAGACATTGGTAAAATTAATAACCGTGTCACAAACTTGGAAAGAATTACTGCATTATCTTTATTAGAAAGAGATACACAAACAAAACAGATTTTAGATGCAGACGGTTTTGATAGATTTAAATCAGGTTTCTTAGTAGACAATTTTAGAGGTCATAGAGTTGGTGACGTAAATCACCCCGACTATGAAATAAGTATTGATACTAAACTTGGTGCAATGAGACCTAAATCCTATTCACAATTTTTTGATATCGAATTTAATCAATCATTGTCTTCTAATTATCAAAAAACTGGTGATTTAATTACATTACCATACAACCAAGTCACATACGTAAATCAAGATAAAGCATCGAGAACAATTAACGTAAACCCATATCACGTATTCAACTTCTTTGGTACAGTAAAACTTACACCTGAAACTGATATATGGAACGATACAGAACAATTACCTGAAGTCAGAATAAACAGAGAAGGAAACTTTGACGCTGTTCTTGCAGAAAATCAAAACTCTTTGGGTACTGTATGGAACTCATGGCAGACAACATGGGTAGGAGAACCTAATGTTGTATCAACAGAAGTTCAAGCAACTTCTAACGGTTCATGGAGTGGAGACCCAACACAAGGTGGTGAATGGGTTGCAGGTTTACAAGTCACAAGAGAAATAACCGAGACTGTAGAAACACAAACAAGAACAGGTGTGACAACAAGTGTTGTTGAAGACTTTGTAGAAACAAGAAACGATAGAGTTGTAAGTATTTCAATAGTACCTTTCATGAGAGCGAGAACTATTGAAGTTGATGCAACTAATTTAAAACCAAATGCAAACCATTATTTCTTCTTTGATGGTATCAGAGTTGACCAATACATAAGACCGTTTAGTGCAACTTACTCACAAGATGGAGGAACAACTGTTTCCTCAAATTGTAAAGCAGATGGTAATGGTAGATTACGTGCATACTTTGAATTACCAAATGATAGTAAACAAAGATTCCCAACAGGTCAAAGAGAATTAAGATTAACTTCTAGTTATTACGACTTACAAAACCCAGGCTCACAAGCAAGTGGAATGTATCAAGCACAAGGTTTATTACAATCTAACCAAACAGAGATTACATCTACAAGAAATGGTAGGGTGATATTAGAAAGAAATAATAGTACTAGACAAATCACTAGACAAGGAGAAAGGATTAATGCACAAGTATTTGATGCAGATGCACCTGAAGTACCAACACCTGAATTACCACCAATTGTTGATATAATTCAAGACCCAGTTGTAATTCCCGACCCACCACCATGGATTGAACAGATTGTTGAACCTATAATACCACCATTACCTGAACCGCCACCTTTTGTTGCAGAACCAGTAGTTATTCCTGCAACAAGAAGAATATTAGAAGTGCCTGATAGAAACTTCCGTGACTTCCGATTAGAAAGAGGTTGGGGTGACCCACTTGCACAATCATTCTTAGTTGAAAAATCAGGTGGTATATTTGTCACATCTATAGATTTATTCTTTGAGACGAAAGACACAACATTACCAGTTTCAGTCGAAATAAGAAATATGATAAACGGTTATCCAGGCCAGACTGTAATGCCTTTCTCAACAGTCACAAAGAATCCTGCAGATGTAAATACTTCTACAGATGGTTCAAGTGCAACTACATTTACATTTGATTCCCCAGTTTACTTAGAACAAGATTTTGAATATGCATTCGTTGTGTACTCAAACTCAAACGAATACACTGCATTCATTTCAAGAATGGGTGAGAAAGACCTTAAAACAAGTCAGACAATTTCAGGACAACCATACGCAGGTTCATTGTTTGTATCACAAAACGCATCAACATGGACTGCAACACAAGAGGATGACCTTAAATTCCATATGAGAAATGCATCCTTTGATGTTTCTAAAACACCAGTATTGAAATTTGAGAACAAAGCATTACCAGTTTCTACTTTACAAACAAGTCCTGTTGAAACAATTAGTGGTCAACAGTATGTGAAAGTTTACAACTATATGCATGGTATGTACACAACAAATTCAAATGTGACCATTGCAGGTATTACTGGTGATAAAGAAAATGGTGTATTAAATATTGCAACACCTTCAGTAAGTGGAACACCTTCAGATGGTACATATAATGTATCCTTAACTGGAGGAAGTGGTACTGGTGCAACTGCAGAATTTACAGTTGCAAGTAATGTAATCACTACTTCATATATTACAGACCCAGGCACTGGATACGCAACAACAGATACATTGAGTGCTGTTAACTTTGATGGTGGAACTGCAGACCTTACAGTAGGTGTAGATGCAGTTGGTGATACACTAGGTGGTGTTCCAGTATCTGCAATCAATCAAACATTTACTGCAATTGGAAATATTGAAATGGATTCATTTACAGTGCTTCCTGATATTTCAAGTTTTGATGTAAAAACAACATATGCATCTAACGATTCAACAGTTGGTGGTGGAGAAAATGCAACATCAACAAGAAACTATTACTTTGATACATTACATACATTGATACCAAGTCTAAATTATAACATGACTAGAATCAGTGCAAGTGTATTAACAACACCTATGAACTCACCTGAAGGATATAGTAGTGGAACTGCATACAATAAAAATAATACAAGTAAATTTATCACACTAAATGATAACGTATTCTTTGATTCACCAAGTGTAGTTGCATCACCATTAAACGAAACTAATGAAATGTCTTCAGAGAAATCGTTCACATGTACACTTCAATTACAATCTCTAAACGGAAACGTTTCACCTGTAATTGACATTGGTACAATAGGTGCGATTGGTATATCAAACAGAATTAATAAAATAGATAGTGCATCAGATGTTCAAAGTGGTACAGTTTATACTGCATCAACAGAACCTGATGGAGATAATAATACCTTCATCTACTGTACTAGAAAGGTAAACTTAAAGACTCCTGCATCAACACTTAAAGTGATTGCAGATGTATTCAGACCACCAACAACAGAAATTGAAGTGTTATATAAAGTTCTGAAAAATGATGAGTCTACACCTTTTGATGATTTAAATTGGGAATACTTTAACTCAGATGGAAATCCTGATACAACAGTAGAAGCAGATGCAAGAAACTTTAAAGAATACGAATGGACTGTAGATGACTTACCTGAGTTTAGTGCATTCGCAGTTAAAATTGTAGGTAAAGGAACAAACACTTCAGTAGTTCCTATGGTATCTGCATTGAGGTGTTTAGGACTTGCGTAATGACTGAGTATATTAAAGTAGAAGGACATACATCTTTAGTAAGAGATTCAGAGTCCTCTGCAATAGTATCAACAGACACAAATGCATGGTCATTATATAAACTTAGAAAAGAAAACTATAAAAAACAGGTAGAGGAAATAAATAATATTAAGAACGATATGAATGATATCAAAAATATTCTTAATCAATTAGTGGAAAAGATAAATGGCTAAACTAGTAGACCAATTCAGTACTTTAGAAGACTTTAGAACAACCTTTAACGAGGTTTCTACAGATGTTGGTGATGTAGGTGGTTTAAGAACTACAAGCACAAATACACTTGTAGATGCAGTCAATAGTATTGAAGATAAATCATTCTTCTTCCAAGAATTTGTGTTTATTGCAACTTCAGGTCAACAAGTGTTCTCAGGTGCAGATAGTTTTGGAAATACATTAGAGTTTAAAAAAGATAGACTTCAAGTTTATGTAGAAAGAGACCACCAAATAAAGGATGACGATTATTCAATCGGTGGATTTGGTGTATTAAGTGGAAATACCTATAGTCAGATTACACTTACAAGTGGTGCAACTACAGGTGATAAGATTACTGTATATTCATACACTGGTTCATATTTAGGAGTTGCAGACTCAGGTCAAGCAACAGGTTTCTTTAACCAAACTGCAGAAAACGTAATCTACAACAACAACGATAGTGGAATAATATTCAACGAATCGTCTATAAATGCAACTACAACATTATCTACAAGTGCAAAGATTGAGTTTGATGGAGATGTATATCACCAAGACAATGTCACACTTGCAAGTAGTAAAACACTTACTGCACCAACACTTACAGACGGAACTATGTCTATTAATAGTGGTGCAATCACAAGTGCAACTACTGGTTCATTCAGTGGTAATGTTGGGGTTGGTTCACTTACTTCTTCAGGAGATGTTGCAGGAACAACTGGTACATTCTCTTCAAGTATATCTGCAACTTCAGGTACATTTACAGGAAGTTTATCGACTACACAAAATTTAACAGTCACTGGAAATACTACTTTAAACGGTAATATAGATTTAGGAAACGCAAGTTCAGATACGATTACCTTGACTGGTTCAGTAGATTCTGATATAATATCAGATGCAAATAACACCCGTGCATTAGGTTCTAGTGGAAACAGGTGGTCAGACCTATATGCAGTTGACATAAACGCATCAGGAACCTCTACGTTGACTACAGTGGACATTAACGGTGGTAATATCGATGGTACAACAATCGGAGGTACAACTGCAGCCGCAATTACTGGTACTACAATTACTGCAAATACAAATTTTATCGGAGACTTAACTGGTGATGTCACTGGAACAGTTTCAGATATATCCAACCATGATACTGGAGACTTGACTGAAGGGTCTAATTTGTATTATACCTCTACACGTGCAAACTCAGATTTTGATACAAGACTTGCAACTAAAGATACGGGAGACTTGACAGAAGGGTCTAGTTTGTATTATACTGATGCAAGGGTATCAACAAGAACAGACACTATATTAAATCACTCTAACCACACTAATATTACAGTAAGTAAAGTTGGTGATGAATTAAGATTATCTGCAACAGAAGACAACCTTGCAAACAATACTTTAGATGATTTAAGTGATGTAAATTATACCACATCTCCCCAAGCAGGTCAAATACTTGCATGGGACGATAGTGCAGGATATTGGGAACCTGTTAACCCAAGTAATACAACAGATAACGTTTCAGAGGGTTCAAACAATAAGTATTTCTCAGACGATAGAATGAATGCAATTTTAAGTGTTGCATCAAATAAGGGTCTTGTAAAAACATACGTGGACAATGCAGATGGTGGAAATGACGACCCATTAGATGGGACAATCACAATCGACCTAAATACTGGTGATGGATTAACAGTTTCCAGTAATACCGTTCAGTTAGATTACGAGACAACAAGTACTGCACCTACTCAAGTAGGTAGTACATCGACTGGACACTTATGGTTTGTGATATGATATGTCTGATGAAATTTATGTAAATATAGGAACTTCGTTCCAACAACCTTACCAAGGACAGGGACTTGCACAAGGTCGTTCACCTGTAATTGCACAATATATTGCAAGGCAACCTGCAAACGCACAAACTCCTTTTACTTATCAAGCGAGACAACCTGCAAATGCAAGACAACCTAGTTCTGCACAAACACCTTATATTGCAAATAGACAAATACCATCTATAGTTCAAGCGACTGCAAACTATCCTTATATTGCATCTGCACAACAAGCATACCCATACATTGCAAATGCACAAACTACAATTCAGGTGACTGGAAGAAGTCCAGTAATCTATAATGCAACTGGAAGAACACCTTTCACATACGCAAGACAAGGTCAAACTCCTTACATTGCACAAGGTAGAACACCCTTTACATATGCACACCAAGGACGTTCACCTTATAGTTTTCAACAAAGTTTTCAACAACCATATGCAACACAAGGAACACAACCTTACAACTTTAACGATACAGGTCAACAACCTTTTACATATGCAAGACAAGGACGTGAACCTTATAGTTTTCAACAGTCTTACCAACACCCTACAATATACACTCATCAGGTAAGTACTGATTATCAAGCATCATATAGACATCCTGCAGAATATACTCATCAGGTAAGTGTAAGTTATAGACACCCATCGATTGCACAAACAACCTATAGACACCCTGTAATTGCACAAACAAGTTATCAACACCCAGTGATTGCACAACAGCCTGCATCTATAGTTGGAAGACAACCTACACCATATACGTATCCCGACCCAATACTATGGGGGCCTTATAGTGTGACTTCTAATGTAGAACCTTCAAGTTATACTGGTACTGCAAGATACGGATTTAGTACAGGATACCCAGGCGCACCTTATGGATATGGCCCATTAGGATTCGCAGGAACATGGCCACAATCTCCTGCACCACCTATATCAATATATGGTGCTGGTGAGTGGGTTATTAGACAAAGTCCAGGCTCCTCCGCTACCTCGACTTTAACAATTGGAGAACTTACGTATAAGGCAACTGGTTTAAGTGGTCAGTATGATTTTGCTCAAGATTTCCCTAGTGCAACTTATTTTGTATTGAGTTTACCTAACAACACAACAACAACTTTACCTTTAGCGAGTGGTACTGCAAGTACAAACCCATATGCAGGAACCAAATATTATACATGGACTATACCAAGTTCTTCGTTCCCAAGTTATGTTGCAGGTTCGTATCAACCAATGTCGTTAACACTTTATTAGGATAAGATATGGCAATAGGACAAACACAACAACCTTACATATACACTTACCAAGTGCCGTATGGGTTTAGGCAACCTTCACAACAACCAATCAATACTCAAGAAATAAGAAGACAGCCTATTAATGTTCAATACCCTGCAACAACGCAACAACCATATATTGCAACTTTCCAACAACCTGCAAGACAACCTGCGATTGCACAAGTTTCGTATCAAGCAAATAAACAAAACCCTGCAACAAGACCCATTGCATCTGCACAAGCAAGTTATCCGTATATTGCACAAGCGAGACAACCATATCCGTTTATAAATCAAGGACAAGTACCGTATCCTTATATTGCAAGGAGACCTGCAACTACACCTATTGCACAGGCACAACAACCGTATCCGTATATTGCTGATGCACAACAACCGTATCCATACATTGCACAAGCACCGTATCCATACATTGCGAATGCACAACAACCATATCCATATATTGCAAATTTACAACAACCGTATCCGTTTATTGCACAACAACCTAGTACGTATTCAAGACAAGGTCGAACTCCTTTTACCTATCAGAGACAAGCATCATATTCTTTTGCAACACCTTTAAGGACTCCTCAAACGTATCAGAATAGGACACCAAGTTTATATCAACATCCGTTTACGTATCAAAATCCTTATATTGCGAATGCGAGACAACCAAGTATATATCAGAATCCTTATCAATCACCTTATAGTTTCCAACAAAACTATGTGTATCAACAACCATACACAACAACTAGAACAGTTGGCCCGATTGCAAAGGTAAAAGGTGTGTTTAGAAATAATAATGGAACAGTAGAGAAAGTGGAAGAAATTTATGTAAATGATAGTGGTACGTTAGAGAAAATTCACCAATCAGTACCAACTGCACAATTTAATAAGGGTTAATCCCGTATAAATAGTATTATGGCGATTATTGCAAATTTATACATAGACCAAGGAACAGATTACAGTATTACAGTAGATGTGACTGATTCTGCTGGTGACGTTTTAAACCTATCAGGTTATACTGCATCAGCACAAATTAGAAAAACTTATAGTTCTTCAACTGTATCTGAAACATTTGCAACTTCTATTTCAGAGGTAAATGGTCAAGTGACATTATCACTTACTGATACACAAACTTCAGGTCTATCAGGTGGAAGATATGTATATGATTTGAATATAACTAGTTCAGGTGGAAGCACTAGTAGAGTAATAGAAGGACAAGCTATAGTGACGCCTGGTGTGACGAGGTAAAGAATTATGTCAAACATTAAAGGAACATTAAACAGAGCAACAGGTTCAGTAGGTGCTAGAATTGCAGGTGCAACTAATATTCGTGCAAAACAGGTTGCAATTGGAAACACTTCATCAAGTGTAAACTTATCTGCAAAATCTATCAACGAACTTGCAGACGTAAATGCATCTGAAACAGACGATGGATTATTATCTTATGATGCAGAAACAGACAAATGGACAACCACCACTTCTATAGATGGTGGAACATTCTAGTTTTATAAATAATTAGGATATCAAGGATACCGACCAGTGAAGGTATCGACCCTCATAGTGAGAGGATAGAATTTTTTTATTATGTATCAACGACCCGAATAGTGTAGGGTCATAAACATTAATTAATTAATTTTTATAGGAAATAAAAATGGCAACAGTAATTCAAATCAAAAGAAGTACAGGAGCGAGTGCGCCAACAGTCTCAGACTTGAGCGAAGGCGAATTAGCGTATGTACAAGATAGGTCGAATGATGGTGCTAGTGCAAAACTTTATATAGAATCAGTTGACTCTTTAGGTGCAGCTGCTATACACGAAGTCGGTGGTAAATATTACACGGATATCGTAGATGGTTCTTCTGCAACACCTGCTGACTTTAAAGTCGGTAATGGTTCAACTTCAGGTGGTTCATTAAAGTTAATGGAAGATTCAGACAACGGTTCAAACTCCGTTGCTCTTAAAGCTCCCGATACACTTGCTTCAGACGTGACCTTCGTATTACCATCAGGTGATGGTAGTGCAAACCAAGTATTAGGAACAGATGGTTCAGGAAACCTATCTTTCTTATCAACAACATCAACACTTGCAGGTGCAACAGACTCAGATATTTCATCTCCAACAGCAGGACAATTACTTGTTCATGATGGAAGTGATTCATTTGATAACGTATCATTAAGTGGTGACGTGACTATGGCATCAAGTGGTGCAGTCACAATCGCAAACAGTGCTGTTGAAACAGCTATGATTGCAGATAGTAATGTGACAATAGGAAAAATTGACTTCTTAGTTGACGAAGACGATATGACTTCTGATTCTGCAGTTAAAGTTCCTTCACAACAATCTGTAAAAGCATATGTTGATTCACAAGTCACTGCTCAAGATTTAGATATCGCAGGTGATAGTGGAACAGGTGCAGTCGACTTAGACTCACAATCAATCACTTTCACTGGTGGAACAGGTGTGACAACTTCTGCAGCTAACCAAGCTGTGACTTTCGCAATTGGTCAGTCAGTTGGAACATCCGACAATGTGACATTTAACAACGTTGACGTTGACGGTACACTTACATCAGACGATATTACATCAACAAACATTTCTGCTTCAGGAAACTTAACAGTTTCAGGAAACTTAACTGTAAACGGTACTACAACTACTGTAAACTCTACAACTACTTCAGTTGCAGACCCAGTATTTGAAATCGGTGATGATGCTTCAGATGACAACTTAGACAGAGGTATTAAATTTAAGTATAACGATGGTTCTGCTAAAGTTGGTTTCTTTGGTTTAGATGATTCATCAGGTAAGTTCGTTGCATTAAGTTCAGCAACAGATAGTTCATCAACATTTACTGGTACTGCAATGAGTGCTGTATTCGGTGGATTAGAAGCAACTGGTCTTGCATTAAGTGGTTCAATCACTTCTGTAGACGGTGCTGCTCCTGCTGCTGGTGAGTTATTAGTCGGTAATGGTTCTAATGGAGACATGGAACTTGCAACTCTAACTGCTGGTGAAGCAATAGACATCACAAACGCTGATGGTGCTATTACAGTCGCAGTTGAAGTTGGTACAGATGCTAACTTAGGTGCTGTTATTGTCGCAGCTGGTGAAGGTATGGACGCTTCATACTCTTCAGGTACAGTGACAATCGCTGGTGAAGATGCAACAACATCAAACAAAGGTATTGCTTCATTTGACTCTTCAAACTTTACAGTCACATCAGGTGCTGTATCAGTCACAGCTATTGATGGTGGAACATTTTAATTAAAATAGTTCAATCAACCAATTCAATAGGAGAGTAAAATGGCAACAGTAATCCAATTTAAAAGAAGTTCTACTCAGAACGCTGCTCCAGGCACGGGTGACCTTGCACTAGGAGAATTAGCGGTCAATACTTACCACGGTAGGTTTTATACTGAGAAGAATGATGGGTCTGCTGCCGTAGTAGAAGTAGGGTCTAACCCTTCTTCTCTTACAATTAATGATGCAATTACTTTCCCAACTAGTGATGGAACAAGCGGTCAGTTGTTATCAACTGATGGTAGTGGAACAATAAGTTTCACCGATGCTCCATCAACTGGTGTCACAACATTTACTTACAGTGTGACTGGAAACCAAACTCTATTCTCAGGTAGTGACGATAACGGAGCATCCTTATCATACACACTTGGTTTAGAACAGGTTTACTTGAACGGTGTTAAACTTGTGGTCGGAGACGACTATGCAAGAACTTCCACCAGTTCAATCACATTACAAGCAAATGCAGTGTCGGGAGACGTTTTAGAGGTGGTCGCTCAGACTTCGATATCGAATTTAGTTCAAGGTTTTTTCACAACAAGTGAATTAACTGCAACTACATCCGACCAAGTCTTAAGTTCAAATCCAACAGGTAATAAAGCAATTAAGTATGTCATAATGGCATCTCATGCAACTGCTGGAACACATGCGGCCGAAGTACTATTAATCAATGACGGTTCAAATGCGTATTTCGTTCAATACGGTGATGCATTCTCAGATTCATCTCTATTCTCACTTTCAAGTGATATAGATAGTGGAAACATGAGATTGTTAACTACACCTGCGAATACAAATACAACATTTAAAACCTTCCAAATTAGACTTTCTTAAGGAGTAAAACATGGCGAAAACTAATGCATTTAAAATCGCTGAGTTGATTCGTGGAATACAATTCGATGTAGACAACGATGAAATTACGACTTCAAAGAAAGTCAAATCGAAGGACAGAACATCAGGTGATGCAACAAAAACTTCAACTACAGAATTTGCACTCGATACATTTGCGAAAGCAGATTTTAGAGCTGCAAGATATGTTGTTGCAATGTCAGAGGGAAGTGATTTCCACTCTACAGAAATTGTTGTTGTTCATGACGGTTCTGCAGTCACGTTAACTCAGTACGGTACTTTAAAATCAAAAAGTCTTGCAACATTTGATGCAGATATAAGTGGGAGTAATCTAAGATTATTAGCAACACCTGCTTCATCATCATCTACAGTAATCAAGTTCGATAGAACAACAGTAGACGCTTAAACGATTTTAAGTAATCACTAAGGGGAGACTTCGGTCTCCCCTTTTTTATTTGTATAAATAGTTATATGGCAACTAAAACTAAGTTTTTTACAGATTTAGGGTTTCAATCCTTATCTTCGAGTACCGTAGATGGTAATCTAACGGTGACTGGGGACTTAATTGTCCAAGGAACTAGTTTAACAATTGATTCAACAACTGTTTCCGTCACTGATTCTATGATGGAACTTGCAAGTGGAAACACTTCAAGTGACTTATTAGATATAGGTTTTTATGGAAATTATGATGACGGTTTATCAGATGGTGGTGCAAGTGAATATACAGGATTATTCAGAGATGCATCAGATTCCACATGGAAACTATTTGACGGTTTAGAAGTCGAGCCAGACAATACGGTAAATATCAGTGGAACAGGTTATGCATATGCAGACTTTAAAGCTGGTGATATAGAAGCAACAGGTCAGTTGACTGCAGTCGGCCCATTATCTTTAAGTAATTTAAGAATGGATGCAGACCAAACATTAACAACAACTGCAACGACTGAAGTAGATTTAGATACATTCCCACTTTTAAGTTATAGAAGTGGTAAATATCAGATTCAAGCATCACAAGGAAGTAATTATCATGCATGTGAGGTGATGTTAATACATAATTCAACGAATGCATACTTCTCACAATTTGGTGATGTGTACACAAATTCGTCACTCTTTAGTCTCTCAGTTGACACAAACTCAGGAAATGTAAGATTGAGAGTCACTCCTGCATCTGCATCTTCAACTGTATTTAAAATAAGTAGAAATTTATTAAAAGTTTAGAGTAAAAACACTATTTTGAAGAACACTATCTTCTAAATAGTAGTGTATAAATTACTTTTTCAGTATAGGACACACGAAAAAATGGCAACACAAAACAAATTTGTAGTAGAGTATGGAATCAGTGTAGGAACCACCGAAGTAATTAACTCATCAGGTAAAATTGTCGCTTCTGCATTATCGCAGATTGATACTGATGATATTTCAGAAGGTTCAACTAATCAATATTTTGCGACTTCAAAAGTCGACACGCATCTTGCAGATGCATCATCATCTAAAACTCTGAATAATGTTCAGATTGATGGAGGAACATTATAATGGCAGGAGAAAAGAATTTTAATATTAAGAATGGACTTTCCATTGGTGGAACAGAGGTCATTACTTCTGCAGGTGTATTTCAGGGTTCAATATCTGCTTCTGCACTTGACGAAAGTGTAGACGATAGAGTTGCGAACCTCTTACAAGCAGGTTCAGGTATCTCATTATCATATGACGATGCAAACAACCAATTAACAATTACAGGTAATGTCGGTGATATCACTGGTGTTAATGCAGGTGATGGTTTAACAGGTACTGCAACTTCAGGAGATGCAACACTTAATATTGGTGCTGGTACAGGTATCACTGTAAATGCAGATGATATTGAAGTAGATACTTCAGTTGTTGCAACATTAACAGGTTCACAAACATTAACAAACAAAACACTTACAAGTGCAGTTTTAAATACTGGTGTAAGTGGAACTGCAGTATTAGACGAAGACGATATGTCTTCGAACTCTGCTACACAGATTCCAACACAACAATCTGTAAAAGCATATGTAGATTCACAAGTTGCAAGTAAAGATGCATTATCAGAACTTTCAGGTGACTCAGATGATATCACTGAAGGTTCAACAAATTTATTTCATACAACTGCAAGAGCAAGAAGTGCAATATCAGTAAGTGGAGACTTGTCCTATAACTCCTCAACTGGTGTAATCTCATTCACTAATGATGCAGGTGATATCGAAAGTGTCACTGCAGGAGATGGTTTATCAGGTGGTGGAACTTCAGGTGCAGTATCACTTGCAGTAAATGTTGACGATAGTTCAATCGAAACAAGTTCAGACACACTACAAGTAAAAGCATTAGGTATTACAGACGCTATGTTAGCGGGTTCTATTTCAAATGCAAAACTTTCTAACAGTTCAATCTCTGTAAACTCTAATTCTGTATCACTAGGTGGTGCAGTAGTTTTAGATACAGATGACGTTGGAGAGGGTTCAACTAATCAATATTTTACAAACGAAAGAGTTGACGATAGAGTAAATGCATTAATTACTGCAGGTACAAATATCACAACTTCATATGACGATGCAAACGGAACACTTACAATTAACTCTTCAGGTAAAACAGAAGAAGAAATCGAAGATATCGTAAACGGTTTAGTTATCGGTGGAACAAACATTACATCAACATATGACGATGCAGCTGGAACACTTACACTTGCAGGTTTATCTGATTCAGATATAAGAGGTTTATTCTCTGCAGGTGGTGATTTATCATACAATAGTTCAACAGGTGCATTCTCAGTCACAACATATACAGATTCAGATGCAAGAGGTGCTATCTCAGTCACTGATTCTGCAGGAGACGGTACACTTTCATATAACTCTACAACTGGTGTAATCACATACTCAGGTATTACAGATGCACAAGTAAGAGGAAAAGTTTCAGTCACGGATGCAGGTGGAGATGGTTCACTTGCGTATAATTCAGGTACTGGTGTAATCACATATACAGGCCCTAGTGCATCAGAGACACGTGCCCATTTTAGTGCAGGTACTGGTGTTTCTATTAGTTCAGGTCAGGTAAGTATTGGTCAGTCAGTTGGTACATCAGATAATGTATCTTTTGGAGACCTTACACTTTCAGGTGACTTGACTGTAAACGGTACTACAACAACTGTAAACACTGCAACACTTAACGTTTCTGATAACATTGTTGTTCTTAATAACGATGTGACTGGTACTCCTTCAGAGGATGCAGGTATAGAAGTAGAAAGAGGAACATCATCTAACGTTTCATTAACATGGGACGAATCAGAAGACGAATGGACATTCGGTGCATATAATGTAAAAGCATCGTCTTTTGAAGGTTCATTAACTGGTAATGCAAGTACTGCTTCAAGTGCTGCTCAGTTGACGACTGCAAGAACAATTAGTTTGGGTGGAGACCTTTCAGGTTCTGCATCATTTAATGGTACATCAAATATTACAATCACAGCAGCAGTTGCAGATGATTCACATAATCATACAATTGCAAATGTGGATGGATTACAGACTGCATTAAACACTAAATATGAGAGTGGTTCAAACGCAACACTTGGAACTATTACAACAAGTAATGCATCGAACTCAGGTGGATATGTGAGAAACATATATCAATCAACTTCATCGCCTGGTGCAGGTGATGGTGCAGTTGGTGATTTATGGGTACTTTACTCTTAATAGAGTATAACTTAAATTTTTAAGGTAATTTAGAATATGGCGACAGGGTCACAAAAAGTAAAAACACCTTCGGGTTGGAGTTCAACTCAAGGTGGGTGGGTAAAAACTGGTTCTACAACATGGAAAGCAGTTGACCAAATTTATGTAAAAACACCAACAGGGTGGAATAATGCATCGGGTCAACAATCTGTTCAACAACCATACCCATATATTGCAAACAGTCAGACCCCATATATTGCAAACGCTCAACAACCATATCCTTACATCGCAAATAGTCAGACACCTTATATCGCAAACGCTCAACAACCGTACCCTTATATTGCGAATAGTCAGACTCCTTATATCGCTAATGCACAGCAACCATACCCTTATATTGCTAATGCACAAACACCATATATTGCGAATGCAAGACAACCAAGTACATATAGGAATCCAGTAAATAGTCAGACTCCTTATATTGCACAAGCAAGACAACCTAGTACATATAGGAATCCAGTAAATAGTCAAACGCCATATATCGCTAATGCTCAGCAACCATATCCATACATTGCGAACAGTCAGACCCCATATATTGCGAATGCACAACAACCGTATCCATATATTGCTAACAGTCAAACACCATATATTGCAAATGCACAGCAACCGTATCCATATATTGCGAATGCACAATCACCTTACATTGCAAACGCAAGACAACCTGCAGGATATAGAAATCCAGTAAACGGACAACAACCTTACATTGCAAACGCAAGACAACCTGCAGGATATAGAAATCCAGTTTCTGCACAACAACCTTACATTGCAAACGCTAGAACACCAAGAGGGTATAGAAATCCAGTAAACGCACAACAACCTTATATTGCGAATGCAAGAACACCAAGAGGGTATAGAAACCCTGTTTCTGCACAACAACCTTACATTGCAAATGGTCAGAATCCATTTACGTATAACGCAAGGTATCCTGCAAATGCAAGGTATCCTGCAAATGCACAATCACCATTTACGTATAACGCAAGGTATCCTGCGAATGCAAGATATCCTGCAAACTCACAATCACCATTTACGTATAGTTTTAGGTCGCCTGGTACTTACCCATATCCCGACCCAATACTATGGGGGCCTTATAGTGTGACTTCTAATGTAGAACCTTCGAGTTATACTGGTACTGCAAGGTATGGGTTTTCAACAGGATACCCAGCCGCACCTTATGGATATGGCCCATTAGGATTCGCAGGAACATGGCCGCAAAGTCCTGCACCACCTATATCAATATATGGTGCTGGTGAGTGGGTTATTAGACAAAGTCCAGGCAGTGCATCTACATCTACCCTAACAATTGGAGAAATGACGTATAAGGCAACTGGTTTAAGTGGTCAGTATGATTTTGCTCAAGATTTCCCTAGTGCAACTTATTTTGTATTGAGTTTACCAAACACAACAACGACATTACCACTTTCATCAGGAACTGCAAGTACAAACCCATATGCAGGAACCAAATATTATACATGGACTATACCAAGTTCTTCGTTCCCAAGTTATGTTGCAGGTTCGTATCAACCAATGTCGTTAGCACTTTATTAATAATGAGGAAGAATTAAATGTCAGTAGAAATAATTACAGAAAACGGAATACAATACCTTCAAAGTAATCCTTTAAATCAGATTACTGTAAATGGTGTTGATTATGAATTAGACTTAAAAATAAATTTAACTAATTTTACAGTGGGTTCAGATGTCGATATGGAGTCTGCAACAGAAGCACTACAAACTCATGAAGCTTTGATTGCAAACGATATTATCAGAGAATCATATTATTATCCTATAGATGAAATGCCTGAAGGTCAGAGAACTATAGAAAACAAATATAGAGACATAAGAGGAATTTTAAAGGAAATAACCTAGGAATAATTTAAATGGCAATAGGAAATTATCAAGTACCAAATATAGGAAATGCGAGACAACCTTCTACGTATAGGGTTCCCTTTACCTATAGAGTACCATATATTGCCAACGCAAGACAACCTTCCACTTATAGGGTACCATTTACATATCGTGTACCTTACATTGCGAATGCGAGACAACCTTTTACATATAATAATAGGTCACCATTTACATACAGAAACCCTGTAGGATACCAATTACCGTTCACATATAACGCAAGGTCTCCTTTTACATATAGAAACCCTGTAGGATACCAATTACCTTTTACATATCAGAATAGGTCACCATTCACTTATAGAAACCCAGTATCCTATCAGATACCGTTTACATATAATAATAGGTCACCATTTACTTATAGAAATCCAGTATCTTATCGTGTTCCATTTACGTATCAGAACAGACAACCTAGTACATATCAAAGAACTGGTAGAACACCGTTTACGTATCAAAACAGACAGCCTGGTACATATCAAAGAACTGGTAGAACACCGTTTACGTATCAAAACAGACAGCCTGGTACATATGCAAGACAAGGTAGAACTCCTTTCACATATCAGAATAGACAGCCTGGAACATATCAGAATCCAGTGAATGCACAAACACCATTCACTTATCAGAATAGACAGCCTGGAACATATCAGAATCCAGTGAATGCACAAACACCGTTTACATATCAGAACAGACAACCTAGTACATATGAAAGACAAGGTCAAACACCGTTTACATATCAGAACAGACAGCCTGGTACATATGAAAGACAAGGTAGAACACCGTTTACGTATCAAAACAGACAGCCTGGTACATATGCAAGACAAGGTCAAACACCGTTTACATATCAGAACAGACAACCTGCAACGTATGCTAGACAAGGTAGAACACCAGTGATTAGATGGGATGGTGCATTACAACAATCATGGCCAGGAACACCTATATCTTCTTAACACACTAAATACGTGTAAAGAGGATATTTTATATTATGGACAAACTCAAAACTCTAGAGCAAACTAAACAATTTTTAACATTTCCCGAGTCATTCAAAGACCTTAATCATAAGGAAAGAAGAGACTTAGACCAGTGGCATTTAGGTCAATTAGATAATTTAGAAAATATCGATTATGATTCAGAATTTATAAAAGTTCTAGAATACATGTTTGAAAACATGCCTCCCCTTAAGTTATGTAAGTGGTCTGATTTAGAACCTTTAAGAAGAAGTGGTGAACTAATAGGATGGCAAGGTTTAAGATTCCAAGCAAACTCATATCATAGATTCTTACCCGAAATTTATACATCAGGTTCTATCAACGAACATGGTGCTCCCTCTACTAAATTTGCAGTATCAGAACCTTTAACAGATAAAGAGGTTGATATAAAAGACTATGCAGGAGAAGAATTGCAGTCGGGTGATTTTGATGCAGAAGATTTTCCAATTGCATTGAACTCTATGTATTATCATAGTGCAAAAGGACATTGGTTGATACAGAGTATTCAAGAAGAAGGTTTATGGGCACCTATACAAGGTCTTACACAAAGTTCGGGTGATAGAATACAATTAATGATTCACCCAGGCTCTGTAAGGTCAGGTTGTTTTGAGGAAATGGAAGACCCTAATCATGAATTACTATTATGGGATACACATGATATTATACCTGCAGAACCAATCGGTGTCAAGGAATGTTTAGAATACTGGAAAGATAAAGTATTAAATGGTAAAAGAAAACCAAAGTATAAAGGATTGTCTGCAATATGGACAATGGGTACCATAGAGTTTCAAGTCGATTTCAGTAATGTAGATTTTAGAAAGTATGTTTGGGAACATAGTGAGAAAGTCACAAAATTATCTAAAGGTAAACCACTAAACATCTACATCGGATATGATAGTAGACACAATGGTTTAGAACAAGTATGTAAAGAATCTATTTTAGATAGTATACAAAAATCTATCGGAGGAGGTAGATTTGTAGACTACAATAAGTTTGTACCTGAAATTAAATTTTTAGATGTATCAAAAATTCCTGAATATACAAGACCATATGCAAATCAATCAACATGGTTTACATACAGTAGATTTTTAATTCCATATTTAGAGAACTACGAAGGATTTAGTATGTTTATAGATGATGATTTTATCTTTAACAAATCTCTACTTCCTATGTTCTATTATTTAAATACAGATGATGCAGTTGCATGTATTAAGTATCCACAAATGAAACACGATGAAACTAAGTTTGATGGTGAAGTGAATATAGATTACCCATGTAAGTTGTGGTCTTCTATGATGTTCTTTAACAATGGTCATGAGGATTGTAGAAAACTTACACCTGAAGTTGTGAACACTTGGACTGGTGCTCAATTACATCAGTTTGAATGGACTGATAAGATATCTCCAATACCTGAAAAGTATATTTTTGTTGAAGGATATGATGACCCTGAAGTAAAATGGGATTTCTCTGCAGTTCACTACACTAGAGGAGGCCCTTGGATAGATGGGATGGATTCTAGTCGCATAAATAATTTAGAATACTACAAGAGAGTAAAAGATAAATTACCCTTGTAATTTAATCAATATTGAGGTATAATAACAGTATGAACGCACTAATTTACACGGAAGACCAAAAACTTATTATTAGAAAACCTAATGGTTTACAATACGAGTTTGATAATACAGACCAACCTGAACTAGGTTTTGATTTTGATGTATTAGTATACGATGATATAGAAATCGTAATTGAAAAATGGGATGATGATAAATGTTTTGATGACCAAGTCAAAAGACCATTAACAAATCCTGAAAAAGAAATTATAGAAAACTATATTGAAAATTCTGAACCTCCTGCAGGAGTCACATTAAACAATCAATATGTACAAGACTTAGTTGACGAAGTAAAAGGTAATATTGCAAATTTTCTTGATAACTATGGATTTGATGATTTAACTGAAGTCACGTTTGCAGGTAGAGAAGGTTCAAATCACCCATATAGGTCTAATGCAAGAAGAGTACTAGAGTTTGCAGATTCACAATATGTAATCTACGACCAATTAGTAAATGAAATTTTTGCAACTAGAGAAGACCATTTAAAACCAATACAAGATTATCTAAATCAATTACCTCAGGCATCATTACTACCCGACCATGAAAGGTAGTATATGTTTGATGACGTAAAAGTTGTTCATATCGATGAACCCTTCAAAATAAAAGACTTACCTCTTAAAGATGTCTATGTCTTAGATAATTATCTTGCAACCGAACTACATCATCATTTTGACGATTACATTGTAAGAGAAAATATATGGTCTAAGACTAATCAAGTCAGTAGTGGAAGTCCTACAGGTTTACCTCACCATAGTTTTTGGGGTGCAACTTATTTCAGAGATGGTATGAAATTAGAAAAAGATATGGATAAACTCCATACTATATTTCCATATTATCTAAACAGAAGATTGCAAACTGAGTTTGGATTTAAGTGGGTAAGATTTCAATATATGGGACTTAATTCTCAAACTCAAGGTTTACAAGGAACAACTCACGCAGATTGTCAAGATGAAGATGAGTGGAATTTATCATTCTTATATTACACTAATAAATTTTGGAATAAAAATTGGGGTGGTAAATTAAGACTATATAATGAAATGCAACAAGGTTTAGACGGTAGACAAGAACATATTGAAAACCACCAAATTGCAGAAATAGAATTTAAACCAAACAGGTTGATTATATTTGATGGTAGAATACCACATGGTGCAGATGCACCCACATCATCTGCAAGATATATTGATAGAAGGTCTCTAGTTTTACGAGGAGACGAAGTAAGATTAGTAGACGAGGAAGAATTTTTTCATGCCAACGATAGAGTTTCACACATATAATAAAGAAACATTAAGGGACTTTAAACCAGTCCTTGCAAGTTCTATTCAGCCTGATTGGTGGAAACGTGCAAAGGCAGGAGAACTCACTAGAGGTATGGTTCAACAAACTATACGTTCATGTCCTGCAATGGACGATTGGTTAAAGAGTGGTTGGATACTTTTATCAAATAGAGATATACATGTAATAAATGGTATAGGTGGAGACGATAAAGGTAAAAAAACCTTTGCAACTTATGACCCACACGATAGTGGTTATAACTCCTCAAGTCACCCTATTACCCAAACTTTAGATGCATTTGAATATTTGGGTGAAGACAAACCAATTAAAGATGCATTTAAAATGAGAAACCCATGGAATATCAAAACACCTGAAGGTTATTCTTGTTTTTACTTAGACCCATTTTTATTTCAAAATAATCACTTTGCATGTTGGCAGGGTATAATCGATACCGACACTTTTAATGTTGGTATGGATAATGCACAAATTATATTTTATCCGAAAGTAGACCACTCTTTTGTAATACCAAAGGGAACTCCACTTTGTCAAATTATACCATATAAAAGAGAAAAATGGAATGCATCCTATATAGTAAATACACATAAATCTTGGATAGACAATCGTGCAACTGGAACTTCAGAGTTTGATAGAACAGTTCCAACTAATAAATCTATGCAAGAGTGGAGTCAATTAACAGAATTTGATGAAAATAGTGTAAAGGAATTTGGTGCATATCGTAGAAGAGGATATTGGAAACCGAAAGGTAAACTATATAAGGAAGATTCACCACCACCTGAATGTCCTTTTCACAATAAAGAAGAATCAGAAGAGACACAATTGGAGTTTGATTTCGATGTCCGTTAGATTATTATTTCCAACTTACGTATTTGAAAGAGATTTACTAGACTCCAATCTAGATGAAAACCGTGGAATAGACCAAAACTACTTAGACCTTCTTGTAGATACTATGGATGGTATGAGAAGAAAAGACCCACAAGGTAGAAAACTTTCAAATGCATATACTGGATGGCAATCACATGATGGTTGTGAGTCTAATCCTGCATTTCAAAAATTAATGAATAGAATACAAACTACATTCTATGACGAAGTATGGCCTTTCCATGGATTAGACCGACACAAAGCACAAATGCATATCGGTAATTCATGGGCGAATATTAATGACCACCTTGCATGGAACAAACCACACTTACACAATGGTTGTTGGTATAGTGGTGTGTTTTATATAAAGGCAGACGGTGATGAAGGTCATATAGAAATGATTGACACTCATCCAAAAGTAGTTGCAGATTTTCCAAACTCACCTAGAACTGCAACAAGTAAAGGATTTGAACCAAGAAGTGGTAAACTTATTTTATTTCCAAGTGGTCTCATGCATATGGTTGAACCAAATCCTACTCAAAAAGATAGATATAGTATTTCCTTCAATATCGAAATGAAGTACACTTCACCTGATGGACATAGTGGTAATATAAACAATTATAATGATGATGAATTTGTCTATAACATTCGTCCAAATGGAGACATTATAACCGATTAACTATTCTAAATAGTAGTATGGAAATAGTAATCGATACACATCTACTTTGGAATCTCTTATTAACATTCGTTCTAGCACCTTTAGGATTTCTAGTTCGTAGTATTTTATCTGAACAAAAGAGACTTGATATCCTTGTAAACAAAACTAGAGAAGAACTCGCTAAAGAATATGTCACAAGAGACCAAATTGAAGCAGACTTTGAAAGAATAATGGCTACTATGACTAGAATAGACGAAAAAATAGATAGACTCCAATCTAAGACTTACTTCCAAGAATAGGTTCCCAATTAGTATAAATAGTAGTAGACACAAATTTACTACAGGAATATTATGGCATCACCAAATTCAAAAAGTACATTAAAAGAGTATATTAAGAGGGCTCTTGGTGCTCCTGTTCTTGAAATTAATGTAGATGACGACCAATTGGATGATAGAATTGATGAAGCACTACAATACTTTCATGAATATCATTACAATGGTAATATTAAGACATATTTAAAACACCAATTAACTGCAGAAGAGATTACATCTTTTGGGACAAATGATACCCTTACAGGTTCAACAAGTGGAACACAAGCGATTGCAGGACAATCATATGGTGAAAGTAAAAGTTATATTACACTACCTGAACATGTTATAAGTGTTCTTAGAGTTTTTCCTTTTCATTCAGGTCAAACTTCAAGTATGTTTGATATACAATATCAATTAAGATTAAATGACCTATGGGATTTAACTTCAACCAGTATTCTGTATTACTCACAAGTTCAACAACACATAAAACTAATTAATGATATGTTGGTTGGTCAAGTTCCTATTAGATATAATGCACATCAAAATAGATTATATTTAGATTACACAACTGCGAAGTTAAGTGCAGGAGAATACATTATAGTTGAATGTTATAGGAAGATAGACCCAACAGATTTTACAGATGTATACAACGATATGTGGTTAAAGAAATATGCAACTGCTAAAGTAAAATATCAATGGGGGGAAAACCTCTCTAAGTTCCAAGGTATTGCACTGCCTGGTGGTGTGACACTTGATGCACAACAAATTAAAACAGAAGCACAAGAAGAGATTATAAGATTAGAAGAAGAATCTAGACTGAATTTTGAAATGCCAGTCATGGATTTAATGGGATAGATATATGCCAACAAACGTTTTTTTCAACCATGCAGTCAATACTGAACAACACCTTTATGAGGATTTAGTTGTTGAGTCTCTTAGAATGTATGGACATGAAACATTTTATCTACCAAGAGAGATTGTAGAGGAAGATTCTATTTTAGGTGAAGACGTACAATCTAAATTTGGTGATTCATATAGTGTTGAAATGTATATAGAAAATACAGACGGGTTTGAAGGAGAAGGAGACCTATTCAGTAAGTTCGGTGTACAAGTAAGGGATACTGCAACCTTTATTATATCACTTAGAAGTTGGGAGAGATTTATTTCGTTAGATTCAAACCTTGCAACTTCTCTAAGACCAAACGAAGGTGATTTAATACACTTTCCATTAAGTGGTTCTTTGTTTGAAGTTAAATTTGTAGAACATGAAAATCCTTTCTATCAAGTTGGTAAATTATTTGTATTTAAACTGCAATGTGAATTATTTGAATACAGTGGTGAAGACTTTGATACTGGTAATATAAACATAGACCTAGTAGAAGACCAACAAGCATATACTATAGAAATGACAATGAACTCGGGTGGAAGTGGAATTTACTATGCAAATGAAAACCTTACTCTTAACAGTGCAGTTGTTGGAGAGGTTGTATCATGGTCACCTGATGACAGAAAACTTACAATTAAAGATAACACTACAACACTTCAAGTCGGTGATACTCTTGTTGGTGCAACAGATGGTGCATCGTATACAATCGGTTCAATTACAGATATCCTTACAATGTCTAACGATGGTAATTCACAAAATAAAGAATTTGAAGATAAAGCAGATAACTACTTAGACTTCTCGGAGACAAATCCTTTCGGTGAGGTCACATAATGTTTGGTACATTTTTTTATAATGAAACTACAAAACGTGCTGTCTCCATTTTTGGAACACTATTCAATAATATTACAGTAAAGAAAATCAAAGAAGATGGGACAATTTTAACTGAACAAAAAGTTCCTATATCATACGGCCCTAAACAGAAGTTTTTACAGAGACTTGCAGAAGAACCCAATCTAACTGATGGTAATAGAACTGCAATATCATTACCTAGAATTGCATTTCAAATTTCAGGATTTGAGTATGATGCAACAAGACAACAAAATAAATTAATTAGACACCAAAAATCTACATTAGAATCAGACGGAACTAATCGTTCTTATCAGTATCAACCTGCACCTTATAACATTACATTTAGTTTAAGTATTCTTGCAAAGAATATGTCTGATGCATTGCAAATTGTAGAACAGATTTTACCATACTTCCAACCCGAATATACAGTCACTATGAAAATGATTGATTCTATGACCGACTATAGAGACGTTCCAATTATATTGAATAGTGTAAATATGGAAGACCAATACGAAGGAACTTTTGAAGAAAGAAGAGTGATTGAATATACATTAGAATTTACAATGAAACTCAATTACTTCGGCCCTGTTTACACTGGTAGTGTAATTAAAAATGTAATTGAGAGAGATTATATAAACAGTGCAACTGGATTATTTACAACAAGTCAGATAGACGAATCAGGTCTAGTGAAAGAAGTAAAACACTACGAACCTGCATTCGGTGAAACTGCAAACGCAGTTTCTAGTTCTACTTCAGTGACTTTTGATACTGCAATAAATAGTAAGATAAGTGTAGGAGACGAGGTGTTTGGAACAAACTTATCAACAAACCCAACTGTTTCCTCTATTGCAGGTGATAGACTTGCAGTAGTTTTAAGTAATGCAGTGACTATAAGTGAAGACACTGTATTGAAATTTGTAGGTTCTGTAGACCCAGGCGATACATTCGTGGTTGCAGAAACCGTGACTTTTTATGATGACGGCGCACCTTCAACATTTAGTGAAGATAAGGTGACCGATGCAAGTTAATTATGACAAAAGATATAGATTCAAAATTAAATGATGTCTTGGATATCTCCTCTGAAATAAAAGAGAAGACTACACAAGTAATCAAAAAACCCCCTCAATCTGATAATATACAGACTGATTACAAATATACTAGAGAGAACTTATACGGTCTTGTTGAAAGAGGACAAGATGCGATTGACGGTATCTTAGACGTTTGTAGGGAGACGGAAAACCCTCGTGCATACGAAGTTGCAGGTCAGTTAATAAAGACCGTAGGCGAGACTGCAGAGAAATTATTAGACGTTCAAACCAAATTAAAGAAGTTAGAAGACGAAAACGGAAGTGTAAAAACACAACACAATCACTTATATGTTGGTTCAACTTCAGAATTGCAAAAGTTTCTAAAGAAATCAAAACAAGATGACTCTAAATAAAAACGAAGGATATCTAGGTAATCCACTCATAAAAAGAGCGGGAATAGATGTTCAATATGATAAGAAACAGTTAGATGAATACATGAAGTGTTCTAATGACCCCTGTCATTTTATTGAAAACTATACGCAAATTATATCATTGGACGAAGGTATGGTTCCTTTTAAACTTCGTGGTTATCAAGATAAACTAATAAAACACTATGACCAATCTCGTTTTAGTGTTGTTCTTGCATCACGTCAGAGTGGTAAATCAATTACATCTTGTGCATACCTATTATGGTTTCTACTATTTCACCCCGAAGTGACTGTTGCTATACTTGCAAACAAAGGTGCAATTGCAAGGGAAATGATTGCACGTCTTGTCACTATGTTAGAAAGTGTACCATTTTTTTTACAGCCTGGTGTTAAGATTCTTAACAAAGGTTCGATTGAGTTTGCAAATGATAGTAAAGTTGTTGCAGCCGCAACTTCTTCAAGTTCAATTCGTGGTATGTCAATCAATTTACTATATCTCGATGAGTTCGCATTCGTAGACGATGCAGAGACATTCTATACTGCAACATATCCCGTGGTCACGTCAGGTAAAGACTCGAAGGTAATCATTACCTCAACTGCAAACGGTGTAGGTAATATGTTTCACAAGATATACGAATCTGCAATACATGAACAATCTGAGTATAAATCATTCACAATCAACTGGTATGATGTGCCAGGCAGAGACGAAGAATGGAAGAAAGAGACCATTGCAAATACCTCAGAAGCACAATTTGAACAAGAGTATGGAAACTCTTTCTTAGGAACGGGTTCTACACTTATTAATAGTAATACACTATTAGGTATGAGAGCAATAGAATCCGATTGGGTCAAAGACGGTATTAGTCTATATAAGAGACCAGTAGATAATCATATTTACATATGTACTGTTGACGTATCACAAGGTAAAGGACTAGACTATTCTACGTTTACAGTTTTTGATGTCACAAATCAACCTTTTGAACAAGTGTTGGTGTATAGAGATAACACTACTTCACCTATGTTGTTGGCAGACATAATTAATAAATATGTAAGACCATATAATGAAGCACTTGTAATAATAGAGAATAATGCAGAAGGTGCTATGGTCGCACAACAGTTGCACTATGATATAGAGTACCCTAATGTCTTTACACAAGGACAAACAAAGGCAGAAGATATTGGTGTGACTATGAACAAACGAATTAAAAGAGTAGGTTGTTCAACATTAAAAGAAATTACGGAAGAAAATAGACTAACGATTGTAGACCGTGCAACCATTACTGAAATGATGACCTTTGTGATAAAAGGGAACTCATATGAAGCAGATAGGGGTTATAATGATGATTTGGTTATGAATTGTGTATTATTTTCATGGTTTATCACTACTGATTATTTTGTCCATCTAACTGATAAGAAAGTAAAAGACTTATTATACTCAGAACAACAGAAGTTGATTGAGGATGATATTCTTCCTGCAGGGGTTTTTGGGTCTCAACAACAAGAAGAACAAGAAACTTTTGTAGATTCTACAGGGGATAGGTGGTTTACAGTTGTTTAAAATATATTCGTTAGAGTTATTAAAGTTATAAATATATCAAGTAAAACTAACTTTTTACATTAACAGGAGTAAAAGTATGGCATTTCAAGTATCACCAGGCGTACAGGTCAAAGAGGTTGACCTTACAAATGTTGTTCCAGCCGTTTCATCGACAACAGGTGCATTCGCTGGTTCATTTCAATGGGGCCCTGTTGATGAAGTAATAACAGTTTCAGATTCAAAAGGATTGAATAGTGTATTCGGTAATCCTGCAAATACAGATGCAGGTTCAGAAGATTATTATACTGCAGAATCTTTCTTAAAATATGGTTCTTCATTGAGAGTGGTCAGATTAAATTCAACAGGATTGTATTCCGCTAATGCACTTGGTTCATCTACAACATTATTAAAAAATAATGAACAGTATATAGAGGACTATAGAGATGGTTCACAAGCTGCAACAGTAGGTGTATGGGTATCAAAATATGGTGGTGAATTAGGTAATTCACTAAGAGTGGAACTTTGTGGTTCTTCAAACGCATATTTCAATGACGTTGTCACTGCAACTAATAGTGTTGACGGTGATTCAAACCCAGTAGACCTTGCAGTAGGAACATCTACAATTCCAGTTGACGATTCTTCAGTATTCCAAGTTGGAGATATCATTAAATTCGCAGGACATAGTCAGGAGTATAAAGTTTTAACTTTACCTGATGGTGCGAACATTACTATAGAAACTATAGGAACACCTACAAAAACAGGTTTAGTACAAGTAGTTGGTGACGGTGTAAATATCGATAGATATTGGAAACACTACGCTTTATTCGATAAAGCGCCAGGGTCATCTGCAAACGCAGTCAAAGTTAATGCATCAAATGACGAAGCACACATAGTCGTTGTTGACGAAGATGGTGCAATCTCAGGTGTGCCAGGTGAAGTGTTAGAAACATATGGTTTCGTTTCACTTGCATCAGACGCTAAAGATGAACAAGGACGTTCAAACTACTACAGAGACGTAATTCAAAGAAGTTCAAACTATGTGTATTGGAGTGGACACTCAACATCTACTCACGCATCTGCAACAGAATCAAGAACACTTGCAACAGTAGCAGGTGGAACTGCATTCGGTTTACCTAACTTACCTTTAGCAACATCATTAACTGGTGGTGCAAACGGAAGAATAGGAACTGCAGGTCAAATTACAGATGCATATAACACACACTTCGGAGATGCAGAAACAATAGACGTTTCATTAATCATCATGGGTTCTGCAAGAACTGATAATGGTAGTGGAACAGAACAAGATATAGTCGCAGACCACAACACAATATTAAACGAGTTAATATTACTTTGTGAAAACAGAAAAGACTGTATGGTTGTTGCATCACCTAGAAAATCATCAATAGTAAACGTTTCATTAGAATCTACTCAAGTTTCTAACATTTTAACAGATTACACATCAGTATCATCATCATCATACGCAGTATTAGACAGTGGTTGGGTATATCAATACGATAGATTTAACGATAAGTATTGTTGGGTGCCAGGAAATGGACACACTGCAGGTATAATGGCGAGGTCAGACTTATTGAGTGATGCATGGTTCTCACCTGCTGGTTTCACAAGAGGTCAGTATTTAGGAATCACTAAACTTGCATTTAACCCTAAGAAGTCTTCAAGAGACGACTTATACCGTGCAAGAATCAACCCAATAGTGACGTTTGCAGGTCAAGGAACAGTATTGTTCGGAGATAAAACTGCATTAACAAGTCCTTCTGCATTCGATAGAGTGAATGTAAGAAGATTATTCATCGTATTAGAGAAAGCAATCGCAACTGCAGCTAAGTCTCAATTATTTGAGTTCAATGATGCATTTACACGTGCTCAATTTAGAAGTGCAGTAGAACCTTTCCTAAGAGATGTGAAGAACAGAAGAGGTTTAGTAGACTTCTCAGTAGTTTGTGACGAAACAAACAACACTGATTCAGTCATAGACAGAAACGAGTTTGTATGTTCAATCTTTGTGAAACCTGCTAAATCAATTAACTTTATCACTCTTAACTTCGTTGCCGCAAGGTCAGGAGTTGAGTTTGAAGAAATTTATAGTGCAGTATAACAGGAGTATATAAATGGCAACAATAGACCAATTTAAAGCACAATTAATCGGTGGTGGCCCACGTGCAAACAGATACAGAGTCTTTATACCTAGAAGTGGTGAAAAGATAGAGTTTCTATGTACTGCTGCTCAGATTCCTGCTGCTAATGTCAACGTTATCTCTGTACCTTTCAGAGGTCAAAATTTAAAACTCGCAGGAGATAGAACTTTTGATGACTGGACTATTACAGTGATAAACGACATAGAGTTTTCTTCTAGAACTGCTTTAGAAGCATGGCAGGAAGATATTGCATCATTGACAACAACAGATGCAGCTCTTAACACTGATTATCTACTATCACGTGCATTTGTAGAACAATTGCATAAAGATGATTCTGTTCTTGCGAGATATGAGTTCTTTAATATATTCCCTAATGTAATAGGAAATATCGCATTATCAAGTGACGAAGCTGCTGCTTTAGAAACATTTGATGTGACTTTCTCATACTCTCACTGGGATAGAGTTAAGTAATTAGTTGTGAATACTACCACAAATTGGTGGTATAAATATTAGTATGGAATTATTTGGGTTTGAAATCACTCGTAAAAAAGACGAGTTAAGAAATTTGGAGGCACCGAATGCAAAGTCATTCGTGCCACCAGTTGATGATGACGGTACTCCCGTTATTCAGCAACAGGCTGGATATATCGCAGGAGGTGCCTATGGTGCCTTTGTTGATATGGAAGGTGGTATCAAAAATGAGGCAGAACTCATTCGTAGATACCGTGAAACATCTTTAGTGCCAGAGTGTGACTCTGCAATTGAAGATATTGTTAATGAGTGTATCACATCTGATGTTTCAGATAAGATTGTGACACTCGACCTCAGAGATGTTAAACTCTCTGATAGTATCAAAAACAAGATACAAGACGAGTTTAATCTAATCTTATCAATGATGAAGTTCAATCAGAACTCTCACGAAATATTCAGAAAATGGTACGTAGATGGAAGGATATACTTCCATAAGGTCGTTGACTCAAAAAGACCTAAATTAGGTATTGTTGATTTAAGAAATATCGACCCATTAAAGATTAAAAAAGTTAGAAACGTAGAGAAAGAAAAAGACCCTAAAACAAAGATAGAAAGAATTAAAAAGGTCGAAGAGTTCTACATGTTCAACGACAGAGGATTTGATAAATCTTCTGCATCGGAAGGAACAACAGTTAAAATTGCACCTGAAGCAGTATCATATACAACTTCAGGTTTACTAGATTACACTAAGAATGTTGTAATCGGATATCTGCATAAAGCATTGAAGACTGCAAATCAGTTATCAATGATGGAAGATGCACTTGTAATCTATAGGATTTCACGTGCTCCTGAAAGAAGGATATTCTACATTGACGTAGGAAACCTTCCAAAAGCAAAAGCAGAACAGTATCTTGCAGACGTTATGAACAAGTATAGAAATAAACTTGTTTACAATGCAGATACAGGTGAAATCAAAGATGATAGAAAACATATGAGTATGTTGGAAGATTTTTGGTTGCCTAGAAGAGAAGGTGGTAGAGGAACAGAGATTACTACCCTGCCTGGTGGACAAAACCTTGCAGATATAGATGATATCGAATACTTCAAGAAGAAGTTATATCAATCTCTTAATGTCCCATCTTCTAGAATGGAAGCAGACAATGGTTTTAACATGGGTCGTGCATCCGAAATTAATAGAGATGAACTTAAGTTTAATAAGTTCACAAACAGACTTCAGAAGAAGTTTGCAAGAGTTTTCATAGACATTCTTAGAACTCAATTAGTTCTTAAAGAAATTGTCTCTGTAGAAGAATTTGATAAAATCAAAGAATTCATGCAGTTTAATTATGCAACCGACAACCACTTTACAGAGTTGAAGGATGCAGAGATACTAAGAGAGAGAATAGATACTCTCGGACAAGTATCAGAGTATGTTGGTAGATATTACTCAAAAGACTGGGTTAGAAAATATGTTCTAATGCAATCTGAAGAAGATATCAAAATAATCGACAAACAAATTGAAGATGAAAAGGGTGACGCTGAAGAAAGTGAAGACGATTTTGGGAGATTTTAATAAATGAGTAGTGAAATAGCAAAACAAATAGTAGACCAAATAGAACAAGGTCAATTGAATGATGCAAAAGATAGTATATCTCAAGGTATCAAACAGAAAGCTGCAGAAGTAGTAGACATGAAAAGAGTCGAAATGCAGGTTGATTGGGTCGATAACGAACCAAACGAACCAACAGGTGAGTAATGAAAAGTTTCTCTTCTGTTTTAAATGAACTAAATGAATCAAGGAAAGATATTCCTACAGGTTCATTTGAAGTAAAAAGAAAGTTCATTGAAATAGGAGAACAAAGATTTAACGTAGTATACACCTTAAAAAATGGTGAGTACAACATCAATATTGATGGTAATAAGTTAAACGAATCCTTTAAGAGTTTAAAGGATGCAGAACAAGAGTTTAATAATATCCGTTATGTAATGAAAGATTTGATTGAAAAGGATACAAATATAGAGGAAATTATCAATGAAATTAATATCAGAGTTTAACGATTACGAAGTTCAACCCGTAATAGTTGAAGAAAACGAGAAGGGTGAAAAAGAATACTTCATCGAAGGTATCTTTATGCAATCTGAAATTAAAAACAGAAACGGTAGAGTGTATCCTAAAGAAGTAATGCAGAAAGAAGTCAACAGATATAGAAAAGAATTTGTTGATAAGAAACGTGCATTCGGAGAGTTAGGACACCCTGAAGGGCCAACTATCAATTTAGACAAAGTTTCGCACTTAATCACGACATTAGAAGAAGATGGAAACAATTACGTGGGACGTGCAAAGATTTTAAGTACACCAAATGGTCAAATTGTGAGAAATTTGATTGATGACGGTGCAAAATTAGGAGTATCATCAAGAGGTCTAGGTTCACTAGAAGAAAAAGGTGGTGCTCAATATGTGAAAGGCGATTTTCAACTTGCAACTGCAGGTGATATCGTTGCAGACCCGTCTGCACCTGAGGCCTTCGTAGAAGGAATCATGGAAGGTGTTGAATGGGTTATGGAGAATGGTATATTAAAGGCAATTCAAGTAGAACAAATGCAGAAAGAATTACGTTCTGCAAGGTCTTCACAACTAGAAGAAACCAAATTAAACCTTTGGAAAAAGTTCGTTGAGAACCTATAATATATAAATAAATTAAGTAGTTCAATTAGAAACTAAACAGGAGAAAAAAATGGCAGAGTTAGAAAATAACCTAGAAACTATCGAGGAGAAGGCTGTAAAGCAACCTCACGATGGTGCTGAAAAAGGTGATTCAAAACCAGTCAAACAAGGTTCATCTGATGCTGAGTCAATAGAGTCAGGAAAAGTTGAAGTCGTTAAACCTGAAGAAAATCCTGTTGACAAAGCTGTTGCATCAGTTAAGTCTGCTGAAAATGTAAAACCTGTTTCAGGTGATGCACAACAAAAAAACGCAGATAAAGCAGAAGCACAACCAAAATTGAAAAAAGTTTCAGAGGATGAAGCTGAGTCTAAGAAAGACGAAGTAAAATCTTCAAAAATGGAATCAATCAAAGCTATCGTCAACAACATGAAGGAAATGACTAAGGAAGAAATCTCATCAGTATTGGGAACAATTTCTGAAAAAGAGGTTGACGAGAGTTTGACAAAAGCAGAAATCGCTAGAAAAGTAGTTGAGTCTTTAAAGTCTATGGACGAAGAAGCAGTTGCTGAAGTTTATGGGAAAATGAAGAAAAAAGATGATAAAGTAGAAGAAGAAGTTGCTGAAACAGAAGTTGAAGTAGACGAAGAAACTACTGCTGAATTAGAATCTTCATTAGTTGAAATCGAAATAGATGACGACCTATCTAAAATTTCAGAATCTTTAGAACTTTCAGAAGAAAATGCTGAAAAAGCAAAAACTATATTTAAAGCTGCTGTGACTTCTAAAGTTGCAGAAATCAAAGAACAACTTGAGTCTCAGTACTCAGAAGAATTAAAAACCTCAGTAGAGAAAGTTAAAGGTGACCTATCGGAAGCAGTTGACAAGTATCTATCATATTGTGCAGAAGAGTGGTCGAAAGAAAACGAACTCGCAATCGAAAGAGGTTTAAGGTCGGAAATGACTGAAAACTTTATCGAAGGGTTAAAAACATTATTCGTAGAACACTACGTTGATGTTCCTGAAGACAAGTATAATGTCATAGACGAACTTGCAAATCGTCTCGATGAGATGGAACAAAAACTTGACGGTGAAGTCACTAAGAATATTGACATCACTGAAGAGTTGGAAACTCTCAAAAGAGGCAACATTGTGAGACAAGCAGGTGAAGACCTAACTGAATCACAGAGAGAAAAACTAGTTTCACTTGCAGAAGGTGTGGATTATAAATCAGAAGAAGACTTCGCTGAGAAGATTTCTGAAGTTAAAAATGCATACTTCCCTGTAGAAGGTGAAAAACTAGTGGAAGATACAGTTGTTGAAGAAGGAACAGGAGTTATCTCTGAGGAATCAGACGAACCAATTCTTGCACCTGAAATCGCAACATATGCTAACGCATTATCAAAACTAAAACCATTAGGTTAATTTAAAGGAAATAAAAAATGTTTTTATCAGAAAACTTACAGGAAAAGTGGAGTCCAATTCTAGAACATTCCGATTTACCAAAAATCGAGGATAACTACAAGAAGGCTGTCACAGCAGTAATCCTAGAAAACCAAGAAAGAGCTCTTAAAGAAGATAGAGCAACTCTTGAAGAAGCTGCACCTTTAAATGCTACTGGAAGTGCGATATCTAACTGGGACCCGATTTTAATCAGTCTCGTTAGACGTGCAATGCCAAATCTCGTTGCTTACGACATTTGTGGTGTTCAACCTATGACTGGCCCAACAGGACTTATATTCGCCATGAAATCAAGATATCATGACGATGTAGACGCTGCTAGGACTGCAGAATCAGAAGCTTTATTTAATGAAGCTAGAACTGGTTATTCTGCAAACCCTCAGACAACTTCTACTTCTGTAGGTTCAGACCATTCAGGTGACCCATTTAACGGTTCATATGCATCTCAAACAGAAACAGGTATGACAACAGCTGAAGCAGAAGCTTTAGGTGATGCAGCTGGTAATCATTTCGCAGAAATGAGTTTCACAATTGAGAAAGCTACCGTGACAGCAGTTTCAAGAGCATTAAAAGCAGAATACACATTAGAACTTGCACAAGACCTTAAAGCAATTCACGGTCTTGACGCTGAGTCAGAACTTGCAAACATTCTATCATCAGAAATCCTTGCTGAAATCAACAGGGAAGTAATCAGAGGTGTTAACAACCAAGCTAAAACAGGTGCAGCTGCAACAGCTTCAGCTGGTACATTTAACTTAGACGTTGACGCTAACGGTAGATGGTCTGTTGAAAAGTTCAAAGGATTGTTATTCCAAATCGAAAGAGAATCAAACACAATCGCTAAAGAAACAAGAAGAGGAAAAGGAAACTTTATCCTTTGTTCTTCAGACGTTGCTTCTGCATTGTCAATGGCTGGTGTATTAGATTACACACCTGCTCTTTCAACAAACTTAAACGTTGATGACACTGGTAATACTTTTGCTGGTTTATTAAACGGAAGAGTTAAGGTATACATCGACCCTTATGCATCATCAGACTATATGACTGTTGGTTATAGAGGTTCTAATCCTTATGACGCTGGTTTATTCTATTGCCCATACGTTCCATTACAAATGGTTCGTGCAGTTGGTGAGAACACTTTCCAACCAAAAATCGGTTTCAAAACTAGATATGGTATGGTAAGTAATCCATTTGTTGGTTCAACACCTGCAAACGGTCTTGCTTCTGCAGGTACTAACCAGTACTTCAGAAAAATGGCAGTTTCTAACATTCTATAAGAATTTAGTAGTTCATTTAAAAGGGGTCTTTTTAGACCCCTTTTTTTATCTTGACTTTAATCGTTCAATGTCTAGGGAATACCCTATTCTTTACACCGTGTCCTTTACATGAGGCCTTACCCCAATTTTATTAAGGTCGATAGGTAGCGACCATACGGAAGTTCGTTTACCACACCATCCCAATTCGTCAAAAATTTCAAGTGCTTCTCTGTTCGGTTTCTATCCACAACTCACGATTATATGCCACGTCTTAATTGACTTTAACATTGTGGAACACCTTGTCTATACGGAACAACCTCTCACAACCATCTAACTTCCGTCTCGACTTCCTACTTTATTATTATATAAAAAAAGAGGGGTCATTGTCAACCCCTCTTGATATGGTGCTGGTAGTCGGGTTCGAACTGACGACCTACTGATTACAAATCAGTTGCTCTACCTACTGAGCTATACCAGCATATATGGCGGAAGATGAAGGATTCGAACCTTCGAAAGAGTTTCCCCTTTGCTGGTTTTCAAGACCAGTGCATTCAACCACTCTGCCAATCTTCCTGTTAATTAAAAGTTATATAACACTGAGAAATATACTTTCTCTGCACTCTCTCTGAATGTGTAAACCTCATTTTGTTCTGTCCTACCAAAAGTAAGAATGGTAGATATACCATTGTCAAAAGATTTACTAAATCTCAATTGTGCATAATCGTTGTCTTCGTCATGATATCCATATATCACTTCAGTATCTACGAAATCTATAAATGGTAATAGATATGACAACTCTGCAAAAGTGTCGTCATTGTCTATGTTCTCATATAGATAACCACTAAAGTTATTGACTGATACACCTATATACACTTCCTCTGACTCTTCTATGAGTTCGTCATAGTTGTATTGGATTATACCCAAGTCAACTGATACATTTTGTGTCAATGCAAATGCAAATCCCACATAATAATCATACTCATATGAAACTATGTCACCGAAGTCAACTTCAGAAGCCCATATACCTGTATAGAATCCATTAGATTCTGCCTCTAGTGATAAAGATAATGCACCACTCTCTGTAGTTTGGTTCACACCTCTAAACACATAGTCACTGGAATATCCAATGTGACCACTAATATCTGCAAATGCAGAAGTTGATACTAACATTAGTATCGCTATCACTTTATTCATAATTACTCCTTTTAAAGTGGTGGAGCTGGAGGGAATCGAACCCACGACCCCCTGCTTGCAAAGCAGGTGCTCTCCCAACTGAGCTACAGCCCCTGTCTAGTCTACTCGTTATTATTAATATTAACTTTAGACTTTCTTTTTGTTTTGTAGACTTTCTTTTTCGACTCGTCTACATTAGGTGTTGATTTGTCATCTGCAACAAAACGACCTTTCTCGTCTCTTGCACGAACCCATTCATAACCTAACCAAGTCGTGAATTTATCCCAAAAGCTCATTGGTTTTCTCCTCACGTGTAAATACAATATTTGACAAACCTAATTTATTACGTCTATCAAACTCCACATTAATTTTCCGTCTCAACTTTGGTGTTGTAGACTTATTATTAAACTTTTCTATCAACGTCTCTATTGACTGACATTTCATATACTCATGGACTACAGTCACCTTTTTGGTATTTCTATCCACTTGTTTACTGGTCTTACCGAATTTCACTGGCATTTTTTATTTCCTCATAATATTTCAAACTGCACTCTGGCCCACAAAACACTTTTACTGGTTTTGATTCATGTTGTGCAGTATGATATTTAACATCTTCTACTTTTATAAAGTCCTTACATACATAACATTTAACACTATATGGGTGAAGAGTCATTATTTTTCAATAGTTTCTGTTTCAAACTTACCGAACCATATACATAATGTGAACCTCACTCCTTTTGAAATTGGTTCAACACTATGATATGTTTTAGTGTTATTGTTAAATGCAATCATAGTTCCTCTCTTGCATTTTAACATATGTCCGTTGACCATTAATTCACCACCTTGAAATTCGTCATTCAATGTGAAAATTATGGTTCCTGTATCTCTACCGTCTGCATCGTCCTTATGTGTAGGAAAGAATGTTCCAGTAGGATATTCCTGTATGGTCATGTAATTGATACCTTCATAATCATCATTCTTAGGCATGAAGTTATCAACTATTTCTGTAATTATATTGAATGCATTAGAAGTTTGTGGAATAACACATATCTTTCTATTGTCTTCTGTTGCATATTTCCATGGTATATTACCTTCTAAGAGTTTCTCATTCTCAGGCATGACTGAATTCATTTCGTCAATTTTAACCTTTGATAGACTTACCTTATAGTATTCCATCAAAATCAAATCACAATCTTGTGGACTCAAACATTCGTCTGCAATCATTATCAACTGACCACTCTCTTCATGGTGTTGTAATGGTCGAGCTACATTGACCCTACCGTCATCAAGTGTCGGGTGTATAACTCCTTTTAACTCAGGCATTCCTACTCCTTTGAATTGGGTGGAAGAAATTCACTTGTGAAAATCTCCACTTGTCGTCCTTATACGTATTGTAATCATTTATATATGCACCATGCAATCGGTTGCCTGGGAATATAACACACCTATTAAATTTGTGTTCTAATACACGTTCTAATTTGAAATCCTCTTCCACTGGATAGAGTAATGATTCCTGTTCGTTGTTTGTAATCCATGTTCCTTCATAAACTGCAGTTCCACCGTCCTCTTCTTTATCCAAATAAACTAACATATTGAGTGTAGACAAATGGTCGGGTGTTTCAAATGCAGAATCTATATGTGGGTAGTGTTGCAGTGTAGTGTCAAATTGGTCTATTGTTTGAAAACAATTTACTTCGAAAACTCTTGAGAAATCATAATCAAATTTCCACCAATGTTGTCTACAAATATTTAAGATTCTATCTATACCATTATAGTATAATCTTGTTGGGTGTCCTATCTTATCTACAACTCTGCAATCATTGTATTCAATACCATTTTTACTGTTTCTCTCTGTTGAGTATTTCCACAACGGATAATCAGTATTTGAAAGATACTTGTATATATCTTCGGGATTCTCATAAAAGTTATCAATAGTAATTGCAAAACCGTCAAATTTTACGTCCCATTCTGCAGATTGTTTTAATAGGTTGTCCCATGCAAATACTTTACTCATTTTCACTCCTTAGTAAACTATAGTCAAAATTTCTACCTGTAGTGTTAGTGTGTAATTCCATATTATGAAATAAATTAAATGATATTGTAATCCTCTCGTAATTTGGATTTTCACTTTGGGTTTTAGGAACCATGTGATATAGATATGACGGCCACATTAGGAACTCTCCTGTTGTGGGGTGTATGAAATATTCTTGTGTTGGTATACCATGTCCATTTCTCACTACATTATTGAATCCTTGTTCATTCTCATAATTGATATCATTTCCTCTAGTGAACATTGCAGCTGCTGGATTTGGATTAGTAAATTTTATAGGGGTTGTGGAATCGTCTACCTTTACATAATAGGTTCCACTCATAAGACATCTAGGGTGATTATGAACGTCATGCATATGTGGTTCTGTATATCTGTTTATCCATGCAAAGAAGTGAATGTCATTTCTAGTCAACAATGTCATATCTTCATTCATACTTTTCATATACCAATCTGCATAGGTGTCTTTAACTATATCAGATAAGTCTTTAAACCATTCAAGTGAGTGTGTATGTTCTTGTGCATCTTTACAAAAGTAAGTTGTGTAATTAGTCTGCACGTCCTCACCCCCACTCACATATTCATCTATTATTTCACGACATGATTGTGCAACAATATTATGATTAAGAGGTAGATTACCCCTTAACATAGGTATGGGAAATAGTCCTAATTCTTTAGATGGAGCTGGACTAAAGGGTGTTTCGTTAATCGGTTTTGTCATTCTTTTTCACACCAACACCTACTCCTTTCTCTCCGTTAGGCATTGTCACATTACGATAATAGATTACAACTTCTCCAAGTTGTTTGATATAC